>JAABUV010000073.1_pt1 | contig 137365 bp, 122 predicted proteins | sample 5559971 | NCBI WGS metagenome assembly JAABUV01 (sample SAMN10711881, study PRJNA513362) | rock metagenome | isolation source: Antarctica rocks | place: Antarctica: Victoria Land, Knobhead nord | collected 2015-12-19 | reverse complement strand
ACGCCGTCCTACCCACCGGCGACTTCGCCGGTGCCCCCGAGGACGCCCTCGACTGCGCCGCCGGCCTCTACCTCGACAATCCCCGGACTGACCAACCCCCGACGAACTTACAAACCTGACCACTTAGGGACACGGCTACCCTCTCGGGGGCCAGGGTGCTCGCGTCATGTTGCATCAGTTGCAATACCGCTCACTTTCAACTGCAGCCGCTGGTGGAGCCACACCCCTCGCACACGTAGCAGCTGCCGGCCGGACGCATCTTCGTCCCGCACGTGAAGCACAGCGGGGCGTCGGTGGCGAAGCCGGTCACCGCCTCCAGCAGCTCGGAGGTGCTGCCCACGCTGGCCGGTGCGGGTGAGGCCACGGCCACCTCCTCCGGCCGCGGCGTGGCCGAGGTACCCACGCTGGAGCGCAGGCCCTCCACGTCCACCGGCTCACCCGATGCGCCGGTGCCGTAGTCGGTGGCCGCGACCTGGGCGGCCCGCTCCGCGGCGGAGTAGATGCCCAGCTCGGCCCGCTTCTCCCGGGGCAGGTGGTCCAGCGCGATGCGGCGGAACAGGTAGTCGACCACCGAAGTGGCGATCCGCACGTCCGGGTCGTCGGTCATGCCCGAGGGCTCGAACCGCATGTTGACGAACTTGGACACATATGTCTCCAGCGGCACGCCGTACTGCAGCGCGATGGAGATGGCCATGGAGAACGCGTCCATGACGCCGGACAGGGTCGAGCCCTGCTTGCTCATCTTCACGAAGATCTCGCCGAGGCCGTCGTCGGGGTAGGAACCGGTGGTGACGTATCCCTCGGCTCCGCCGACCGCGAAGGACACGGTCTGCCCGGCGCGCTTCTTGGGCAGGCGTTTGCGGGTCGGGCCGACCTCGACGACCTCCACGGCCTTCGACTTGTCCGACGAGGACGAACCCGAGCTGCCGGCGGACAGCGGCTGACCCACCTTGCAGTTATCGCGGTAGATGGCCAGGGCCTTGATGCCCAGCTTCCAGCTCTCGAAGTAGATGCCCTCCACCTCCTCGACGGTGGCTGACTCTGGCATGTTCACCGTCTTGGAGATGGCGCCGGAGAGGAACGGCTGGGCGGCCGCCATCATCCGCACGTGGCCCATGGGGGCGATGGCGCGCTCCCCCATGGCGCAGTCGAACACCTCGTAGTGCTCCTGGCGCAGGCCGGGCGCGTCGATAACGTGGCCCTTCTCGGCGATGTGCTCGACGATGGCCTCCACCTGCTCGGACTGATAACCCAGGGACTCCAGGGCGCGCGGCACCGTCTGGTTGACGATCTGCATGGAGCCGCCGCCGACCAACTTCTTGAACTTCACCAGCGAGAAGTCGGGTTCGATGCCGGTGGTGTCGCAGTCCATCATGAAGCCGATGGTGCCGGTGGGCGCGAGCACGCTGGCCTGGGCATTGCGCCAGCCGTTGCGCTCGCCGAGCTTCAGCCCGTCCTGCCACGCTGCCGTGGCTACCGTGTGCACGGCTGCGTCGATGCGGTCGGTGGTGCGCAGCAGGTCGTTGGCCGCGGCGTGCTTGCGGATCACCCGGTGGTGGGCGGAGGCGTTCCGGGCGTAGCCGTCGTACGGGCCGACCACCCCGGCCAGCTCGGCAGACCGCTTGTACGCGGTTCCCGTCATCAGCGAGGTGATCGCCGCGGCCAGGGAACGGCCGCCGGCGGAGTCGTAGGCGTGCCCGGTGGCCATCAGCAGCGCACCGAGGTTGGCGTACCCGATACCCAGCTGCCGGAAGCGGCGGGTGGTGTCACCGATGGGCGCCGTCGGGAAGTCGGCGAAGCAGATCGAGATGTCCATGGCGGTGATGACGAGCTCGACGGCCTTACCGAAGGTGACCGCGTCGAACCTGCCATCCTCGCCCAGAAACTTCATGAGGTTCAGCGACGCCAGGTTGCAGCTGGAGTTGTCCAGGTGCATGTACTCGCTGCACGGGTTGGACGCGCTGATCCGGCCCGACTCCGGGCAGGTGTGCCAGTCGTTGATGGTGCCGTCGTACTGGATGCCCGGGTCGGCGCACTCCCACGCCGCCGTGGCGATGGAGCGGAACAGCGTCTTGGCGTCGACGGTCTCGATGACCTCGTGGTTGCTCCGCGCTCGCAGGCCGAACTGGCCACCGGTCTCCACTGCGCGCATGAACTCGTCGTTCACCCGCACCGAGTTGTTCGCGTTCTGGTACTGCACGCTGGTGATGTCCGAGCCGCCGAGGTCCATGTCGTATCCGGCGTCGCGGAGCACCCGGATCTTGTTCTCCTCGCGCGCCTTGGTCTCCACGAACTCGGCGATGTCCGGGTGGTCGACGTCGAGCACGACCATCTTCGCCGCCCGACGCGTCGCGCCACCGGACTTGATCGTCCCGGCGGAGGCGTCGGCGCCCCGCATGAAGCTGACCGGCCCGGAGGCGGTGCCACCGGAGGACAGCAGTTCCTTGGAGGAGCGGATACGCGAGAGGTTCAGCCCGGCACCGGATCCACCCTTGAAGATCAGGCCCTCTTCCTTGTACCAGTTCAGGATCGAGTCCATCGTATCGTCCACGGCGAGGATGAAACACGCGCTGACCTGCTGCGGCGAGGCGGTGCCGACGTTGAACCACACCGGTGAGTTGAAGCTGAACACCTGGTGCAGCAGCATCCACGTCAGCTCGTGGGCGAAGATCTCCGCGTCCGTCTCGCTGGCGAAGTATCCGTTGTCGAGGCCGGCCGCGGTGTAGCTGGCGACCACCCGGTCGAGCAGCTGGCGCAGGCTATGTTCGCGGCTCGCCGAGCCCGCCGCCCCGCGGAAGTACTTGCTGGTGACGATGTTGACCGCGTTGAGCGACCAGCTCTCCGGGAACTCCACCCCCCGCTGCTCGAAGTTGACGGTGCCGTCGCGCCAGTTCGTCATCACCACGTCCCGACGGGCCCAGGTCACCTCGTCGTAGGGATGCACGCCCTCGGTGGTGTACACGCGCTCCACCCGCAGGCCGAGCTTGCGTGCGGACCCGGTGTGCTCGCCGCTGCTGGTGCTGTGCGCAGAGTTGCGGCTGCCCGCGGTGTCGGCGCCGACGGTCTCGGTCATGGGGTGCGTCCTCTTCCTCGGTGGAACTCGGGTGCGGGGCGTGCTCGGTTGCGTGCTGCTGCGCCAGCTGGACTCTTCAGCCGGGCTGTTCAGCCGGACTGGTGTTCGCGGAGCTGGCGGATCTCTTTCTCGAAGTCCTCGGCGGAGGTGAAGGAGCGGTAGACGGAGGCGAACCGGAGGTAGGCCACCTCGTCGAGTTCGCGCAGCGGGCCCAGGATCGCGAGGCCGACGTCGTGGCTGGGAATCTCGGCGGACCCCCCGGCCCGTACCTGCTCCTCGACCTGTTGCGCCAACAGGTACAACGCGTCGTCGTCGACCGGCCTTCCCTGGCAGGCCCGCTGCACACCCCGGACGACCTTCTCGCGGCTGAAGGGCTCGGTGACCCCGCTGCGCTTGACGACGGCCAGCACGGCGGTCTCGACGGTGGTGAACCGGCGACCGCACTCGGGGCAGGATCGCCTGCGGCGGATGGCCTGACCCTCGTCGGCCTCGCGGGAGTCGACCACGCGGGAGTCGGGGTGTCGGCAGAACGGGCAGTGCACTGGGCATCTCCTCTTGTCGGGCAACTGTCTTCTTGGTGAGCGTGCCTTGGTGAGCGTGTCTTGGTGAGCGGTTGTCCACCGGCCTGTGGAGCGACCGGTGGACAGCCATGGCTGCGCCTGTGGGTTCCGGTGGACAACCGGACCCCAACCTGTGGACTAACTACACCAGTGTAAGCACTAGATGTAGTGGTCGGAAGGTAGGCCGCACCACCGCCGCGCGCAAGCGACACACCGGGGAGCAGCGGACCTCCTGGGTGTCGTGCGGGCTGGTGCAAGGGCGGGTACCCCGACTCAGCCGACCGGAACCACCAGCGCCTCACCCGGGCGCACCGCAGCACCGCTGAGCCCGTTCAGCAATACGATGCGCTCGACCACCGCCGACGTCGGCGCACCGGGCGCAGCCCGCGCCGCGAGTTCGGACAGGCTCTCGCCCGGGCGCACCTGTACCACCGCCGTAGTCGTCGGAACCTCGACTGTCCCCGCCGAGCGCAGCGCGACCAACCCCGCCACCGCGGCGAGGGAGAGGACCCCGACGGCGAGCCAGCACACCAGCACCCGCAGGCGCACCTGGGCCGGGGTGGGCCGGTGCGACGCCCGCGAGAGCCGCACGGGGGCCCGCGCGTCGGCATAGGACAGCGGACGACCCCCCGGCCGCTGGGTGGCCATCGGCCGTGCAGCCCAGCGCCCGGCGTGCGGCGCCGGCCCGACAGGCCGCCCAGCCGCTGCCCCGGTAAGGCCGTTCCGCACCGAGCACCCCGCGCCGGGGCCATCGAGAACAGTCATCTCATCCTCCATCGATAGTTCGTCGCCTCCGCCGACGTCAGATCGAACACTCGTTCGATCGAACGTCTGAGCGATGTCTACCACCCCGCTCCGACAAAATCGAGGGACGAACTCTCCCTGGCGAGCGGCGCACAGAAGAACCGCCAATGCCACGCCTCGGCGTGTCGCTCGAACAGGTGTTTGAACGAAGGGGCGCTCGGGGCTACGTTCGCAACCAGCACGATGACGGAGTAGCCGGAGCCGGAGGACGAGGGAACATGAGCAGCGGGAACACACCCAGGTCCGGGTCAGCGGCGCAGGGTGCTGGGGCGGTGGCCGACCTGCCCGTAACGGGGGGCCTCACGGCGCGCCAACGCCGGGTGCTGGAGGTCATCCGTGAGTCGGTGGAGGTGCGGGGTTACCCGCCGAGCGTGCGCGAGATCGGCGACGCCGTGGGTCTGACGTCGACGTCGTCGGTGGCGCACCAGCTCAAGGCGCTCGAACGCAAGGGCCTGCTGCGACGCGATCCCAATCGGCCGCGCGCCGTGGACGTACGCACCCCGGAAGACCTGGCCCTGGCGGCGGACACCGCGCGCGCCGACGCCGGACACGTGGAGGACGACGAGGCGCGCAACGCTGCGCTGCCCACGCCGACGTTCGTGCCCGTACTGGGCCGGATCGCCGCCGGTGGACCGATCCTGGCCGAGCAGGCGGTGGAGGAGGTCTTCCCGCTACCACGCGAGCTGGTCGGCGAAGGCTCGCTGTTCCTGCTGAGGGTGGCGGGCGATTCGATGGTCGATGCGGCCATCTGCGACGGCGACTGGGTGGTGGTGCGTCAGCAGAACGTAGCCGACAACGGCGACATCGTGGCCGCGATGCTCGACGGAGAGGCCACGGTGAAGACCTTCAAACGGCGTGACGGCCACGTCTGGTTGATGCCGCAGAACTCCGCGTTCGAGCCCATCGCGGGCGACGACGCGACCGTCCTGGGCAAGGTCGTCACCGTGCTGCGGAAACTCTGATCCCGCAGGCCCGGTGGCTGATCCCGCAGGCCCCGTGGCTCATCCGACGGGCGCGGCCGTCAGCTCCGCCCGCGCCGCCTGCCCATCCTGCCGACCGCGCTCACCAACCACACCACGACTGCGGCCACCACGATGGCGATGACGGCGGCCTGCCAGGTGGAGACCTGAGACCCACCGCCCGCACCGGGCTGGTTGGTCGTGGACGGCGGCGGCGTCGGGCTCTGCGTGTCGACGGCCGTGCGGTGCTGATCGACCTCGTGGCCGCCCCCGGTGCCGGTCGGCAGCGCGAACGTTGCCCCGGTGCCCCCGGTGCCCCCGGTACCGCCGTTGCCCCCGGTACCGCCGTTGCGCCGACACGGCACGCCGCCACCGCCGACGGTGACCGGCCACCCGACGCTCACCAGCCCGGAGGACCCGGTCAGCCCCGAGAACCCCGTCAGCCGAGTGCCCACCGGCGCGCACACCGACGCCACCTCCGGGGCTGCGAGCGTCGCGGCGGGCAGCAGCAGCGCGGGTGCGAGGAGCAGTGCGGGCAGCAGCATGTGCACCACTCTGTCAGGCGTGCCCGCCGGGGCTCGGCAGGTCCGGCGGTGCGTCCAATTCGGTGCAGTTCGGTGCGCCGAACAACGGCGATCAGCGCAGCCTCGCGGTGACCGAGTACGGCGCCAGGGCCGCACCGAGGTTGCCGCGGACCCGGGCGTGCATGCGGGTGCCCTCCGGCAGGTGCTCCTGGCTGATCACCTCACCCTCGGCGTGCGCCCGCGCCACCAGGTCGCCCCGGTCGTAGGGCAGCAGCACCTCGGCGTCCACCTCCGGATGCGGCACCAGCTCGGCGAGGCGGGCGCGCAGTGCGGGCATGCCCGCACCGGTGCTCGCGGAGACGAACGCCGCGTCCGGCATCAGGTTGCGCAGCTGGGCGATGGTGACGTCGTCGGCCAGGTCGACCTTGTTCACCACCAGCAGCTCCCGGGGCAGGGTGATGCCGCGCTCGTCGGCCACCTCCACCAGAACCTGGCGTACCGCGGCGACCTGGGCCTCGGGGAACGGGTCCGAACCGTCGACCACGTGCACCAGCAGGTCGGCGGCGGCCACCTCCTCCAGCGTGGAGCGGAATGCCTCGACCAGCTGGGTGGGCAGGTGCCGGACGAACCCGACCGTGTCGGTGAGCACGTACTCGCGGCCGTCGGGCAGCTCGGCGCGTCGCGTGGTCGGGTCCAGGGTGGCGAACAACGCGTTCTGCACCAGCACCCCGGCCCCGGTCAGCGCGTTGAGCAGGCTCGACTTGCCTGCGTTCGTGTAGCCGGCGATGGCGACCGACGCCACCTCGTTGCGTCGGCGGCTGTCGCGCTTGGTCTCCCGCGCCTGCCGCATCCCCGCGATCTCCCTGCGCAGCTTGCCGGTGCGCGCGCGGATCCGTCGGCGATCGGTCTCGATCTTGGTCTCGCCGGGACCGCGGGTACCCACCCCGCCACCCCCCCCACCTGCGCCGCCACCGGCGCCACCGGCCTGCCGCGACAGCGACTCACCCCAGCCGCGTAGGCGCGGGAGCATGTACTGCATCTGCGCCAGTTCCACCTGCGCCTTGCCCTCCCGGGAGGTGGCGTGCTGGGCGAAGATGTCGAGGATCAACGCGGTCCGGTCGACCACCTTGACCTTGACCACCTTCTCCAACGCCGTGAGTTGCGCGGGGGTGAGTTCACCGTCACAGATCACCGTGTCGGCACCGGTGGCGGCCACGATGTCCCGCAGTTCCCTGGCCTTGCCGGAGCCGATGTAGGTGGACGCGTCGGGGGTGCTGCGCCGCTGCACCACACCCTGGAGCACCTCCGAGCCGGCCGTCTCGGCCAGGGCGGCGAGTTCGGCCATGCTCGCATCGGCCTCGGCGGCGGAGCCCTGCGTCCACACCCCGACCAGGACCACCCGCTCCAGGCGCAGCCGGCGGTACTCGACCTCGGTGATGTCGGTGAGCTCGGTGGACAGCCCCGCCACCCGGCGAAGCGCAGTGCGCTCCTCGAGCTGCAGGTCACCGGTGGAGGGCGCATCGCCGGCAAAGTCCGGCTCGTCGGTGCGGGAGCGGGACTCGTCTTCGTGGTCGGGCCACGTCGCTGGGTTCGTCATGTAGCACCCATGCTTGCACGCACCACCGACGGTGTGCACGTCCTTAATCTCTCCCAGCGAGCACGCACTCAGCCGAGTTCGGCCCACCACTGCGGGTCGAGCACACCCCGCGCCACCAGCACCGAGGGGCCGCGCAGGAAGCTGGAGTTGGCGGTCACCCGCACAGTCACCTCACCGCCGGGCACCCGCACCGCCACCTCGCCCTCGGCCCGACCGTCGCTCCGCAACGCCGCCAGCGCGGCCGCCACGGTGCCCGTCCCGCACGAGTGGGTCTCGCCGACGCCCCGCTCGTGCACCCGCATGCTCACTGCGCCGTCCACGGCGGGGGTGACGAGCTCGATGTTCACCCCGCGGGGGAACACGGTGGGGTCGTAGCCCGGCTGCACGTCGAGATCGAGCGCGGCCAGCGCTGGGGGCGTCAGGGTGGGAACCACGCACGCCAGGTGCGGATTGCCCACGTCCACCACCAGGCCGGGATAGCTCGTTCCGGCGACGCGCGCGCTGCTCGTCCCCAACTCCCGCGCGAGCCCCATGTCGACCGTGATGTCGCCGGTGCGGCCGGCGGAATGGACCAGCACCGGACGCGCCCCCGCCCGGCTACCCACCAGGAACTCCCTCCGGTGCTCCAACCCGCTGACCAGCAGGTGGTGGGCGAACACCCGCACGCCATTGCCGCACATCTCCCCGACGCTGCCGTCGGCGTTGCGGTAGTCCATGAACCAGTCGTCCGGGGTGATCCCGGCGCCCACCGGCTCCCCCAGCGCCGCCGCCTTCACCACCCGGAGCACCCCGTCCGCGCCGAGTCCTCGACGCCGGTCACACAGCGCCCGGACCCGTGCGGGGGTGAGGTCCAGCTGGCCGTCGACGTCGGTGAGCAGCACGAAGTCGTTCTGGGTTCCGTGCCCCTTGGTGAAGCGCATACCGTCCACATCGTTCAGCGTAGGTGGGCCGCATGGCGCACACTGCTGCGGTGTTGTGCCGGTCACGTCCGACGGCTAGCGTTCCACTGAACAGACTTGCGGTTCCGCATCGTGGAACTACCCGGTATGGCCGAACTCGAGGAGTGTTCATGGCCCTGCAGCTGCTCGATGGCGTCGAGATCCGCGGTGAGCTCCGGGACGGATTCGAGACCGTGCTCACGCCCCCGGCGCTGGAGCTACTGGCCGACCTGCACCGCACATTCGGTGCCCGACGGCTGGAGTTGCTCGAGCAGCGCAGGCAACGGCAGGCCCGGCTCGACGGCGGCGCCACGCTGGACTTCCGGCAGGAGACCGCCGACATCCGGCTGGACGGCCATTGGCAGGTCGCCCCGGTAGCCCCCGGGCTGGAGGACCGGCGCTGCGAGATGACCGGTCCGACGGACGCGAAGATGACCGTCAACGCGCTGAACTCCGGGGCCAAGGTGTGGCTGGCCGACTTCGAGGACGCCAATACGCCACTGTGGGAGAACATGGTGGCCGGGCAGCTGAACCTCCGGCGCAGCCTCGACCGCGAACTGGACTTCACCGTCGAGCAGGGCAAGAGCTATACGCTGCGACCTGCCGAGGAGCTGGCCACCATCGTCGTACGCCCGCGCGGCTGGCATCTGCCCGAGAAGCACGTGCTCATCGACGGCGCGGAGGTCTCCGGCTCGCTGTTCGACTTCGCGCTGTACCTGGTCAACTCCGGGCAGAAGCAGATCGACGCCGGCAAGGGGCCTTACTTCTATCTGCCCAAGCTGGAGAGCTACCTCGAGGCCCGGCTGTGGAACGACGTGTTCGTCCGCGCGCAGGACGCCGTGGGCATCCCCCGCGGCACGATCCGCGCCACGGTGCTGATCGAGACCTTCCCGGCCGCCTTCGAGATCGAGGAGATCCTCTACGAGCTGCGCGAGCACTCCGCCGGCTGCAACGCCGGGCGCTGGGACTACCTGTTCAGCGTGATCAAGACCTTCGGCCACCAGGGCAAGGACTTCGTGCTGCCCGACCGCAACTCCGTCACCATGACCGCGCCGTTCATGCGGGCGTACACCGAGCTGCTGGTGCGCACCTGCCACAAGCGTGGCGCGCACGCCATCGGCGGCATGGCCGCGTTCATCCCCTCCCGCAAGTACAAAGCGGTCAACGACGTAGCCATGGAGAAGGTCCGGGCCGACAAGACCAGGGAGGCCGGTGACGGCTTCGACGGGTCGTGGGTGGCGCACCCGGACATGGTGGCCCTGTGCACCGAGGTGTTCACCGACGTGCTGGGTGAGCGACCCCACCAGCTGGACAAGCTCCGCGAGGACGTGCGGGTGACCTCGCTGGAGCTGCTCGACATCAAGTCGACCCCGGGCGAGGCCACGATGGACGGGCTGCGCAATGCCTTGAGCGTCGGTATCCAGTACCTCTCGGCGTGGCTGCGGGGACAGGGTGCGGTGGGCATCTTCAACCTCATGGAGGACGCTGCGACCGCGGAGATCTCCCGCTGCCAGGTGTGGCAGTGGCTGCACAACGACGTGACCCTCGCCGGCGCGGACGGCCAGCCTGGTCAGCGGGTCACGCCGGAGCTGGTGGAGGCCACCGTCGAGGAGGAACTGGCGAAGATCCGCTCAGCGGTTGGCGACGAGGCATACGAAGCGGGCGGTTACGACCAGGGACGCGCCCTGTTCACCGAGGTCGCCCTGGGCGCCGACCTGTCGGAGTTCCTCACCCTGCCCGCGTACGCCCGGATGCCCTGAGCGAACCGCACCCCAGGAGACCCGCCATGGACAGTGTTGTCCCCACCGCCCCACCCGCCGCAACGCCCACCGCCCCACCCGCCGCCACGCCCGCCGTCCCCGCCGCAACGCTGGCCGCCCGATTCCGTGAGCAGCTGGACGAGCGGTCGATCATCACCGACCCCACCCGGCTGCGCACCTACGAGTGCGACGGGTTGGCGCACTACCGGGTCACCCCCGCCGTGGTTGTGCTGCCGCAGAACGCCGCGCAGGTGCAGCACTGCGTGCAGGTGTGCCACGCCCTGGGTGCGCCGTTCGTGGCCCGCGGCTCGGGTACGGGACTATCCGGCGGGGCGCTGCCGCACGCCGACGGCGTGCTCATCGTCACCTCGCAGATGCGCCGCATCCTCGAAGTGGACGTGGACAACGAGCTCGCCGTCGTCGAGCCGGGCGTGATCAACCTCGACGTCACCAAGGCCGCCGCGCCACTGGGCTGGTACTTCGCGCCCGACCCGTCCAGCCAGCAGGTGTGCTCGGTCGGCGGCAACGTGGCCGAGAACTCCGGTGGGGCACACTGCCTCAAGTACGGCTTCACCACCAACCACGTGCTGGGCGTCGAGGTCGTGACCCCCACCGGTGAGCTGGTGACCTTCGGCGGCCGCACCCGGGACACGCCGGGCTACGACCTGCTGGGCGCGTTCGTGGGCAGCGAGGGGACGTTGGGCATCACCACCAAGATCATCGTGCGGTTGCTGCGCAGGCCGGAAACCGTCCAGACCCTGCTCGCCGGGTTCCGTTCCACCGACGCCGCCGGGGCCGCCGTCTCGGCGATCATCGGCGCTGGTGTGCTGCCCGCGGCCATCGAACTGATGGACGCGCTCGCCATCGAGGCCGCCGAGGCCGCCGTGCACTGCAACTATCCCGACGGCGCGGGGGCGGTGCTGGTAGTGGAGCTCGACGGCCCGATCGCCGAGGTGGAGCACACGTTCACCGCGGTGCAGCAGCACTGCGCGGACAACGGCTCGTTCGAGATCCGGATCGCCGCCGACGACACCGAGCGCGCGCTGATCTGGCGGGGTCGCAAGTCCGCCTTCGCCGCCGTGGGCCGGATCAGCCCCGACTACATCGTCCAGGACGGGGTGATCCCGAGGACCAAGCTCGCCGAGGTGCTCTCCGCGATGAGCGCGCTCGCCGCCGACGCCGGGGTGCGGGTGGCCAACGTGTTCCACGCCGGCGACGGCAACCTGCACCCCCTGGTGCTGTTCGACGACGGGGTGCCCGGTGAGGCGGAGCGCGCCGAGGAAGTCTCCGGCGGCATCCTCGAGCTGTGTCTGAGCCACGGCGGGTCCATCACCGGCGAGCACGGCGTGGGGGCGGACAAGGCCAAGCACATGCCCAAGATGTTCACCGCCGACGATCTGGACACCATGCAGCGGGTGCGGTGCGCATTCGACCCGAAGGGCCTGTCGAACCCCGGCAAGATCTTTCCCACTCCGCGTCTCTGCGGCGAGGTACCCGGACGCCGTACGCAGGCGCACCCGCTGGTGCGGGCCGGTCTGGCGGAGCAGTTCTGATGGCCGACCTCGAGGCGGCGGTGGCCGCGGTCGTCGGCGCCGACCACGCCAAGGCCGGGCCCGCGGGGCTGACGGTGCGGCCCGCGAGTACGGAGGAGGTGTCGGCCGTGCTGCGGGTGGCCACCGAGCATTCCGCCACGGTGCTGCCGGTGGGCGCGGGCCACACCGTCGGCTGGTTACCCGCCCCGCGGACCGACCTGCGCGTGGACCTGCGCCGGATGGGTGCTGTGCTCGAACACTCCGCGGGTGACCTCGTGGTGCACGTGCAGGCCGGTGCCCTGATCGAGGACGTGCAGGCCGCGGTGGGCGCTGCGGGGCAGCGTCTCGCCCTGCACCCGCCCATGGGCGGGGTGACGGTGGGCGGCACCGTCAACGCCGACCTCTCCGGTCCGGAGCGCTACCTGCACGGCACCGCGCGCGACCTGCTCATCGGCACCACCTCGGTGCGCGGCGACGGCGCCGTGACCCACTCGGGTGGCAAGGTGGTGAAGAACGTCGCCGGATACGACCTGGGCAAGCTGTACACCGGCTCGCGCGGCACACTGGGGGTGCTCACCAGCGCGTGGTTCCGGCTGCACCCGCTGCCGGAATGCACCCGCTGGGTGGTGGCCGCCAAGGCCGACGCCACCGCGGTGGGCCACGCCGTCGCCGCCGTGCGGAACACCCAGACGGCACCGACAGCGATCGAGGTCCGGCGCGATCACGAGCAGACCGTGGCCGTCCAGCTGGACGGGGTCGCAGCCGGGATCGACGTACGGGCCGATGCCGTAGCCGGCCTGATCGGTGGCGCCGTGCTCGACACCGCACCCGCGGGCTGGGGCACCTGGCCGCCGGAGGAGGTGCTGCTCGCCCTCACCCACTCCCCCGCCGCGCTGGCCGAGGTGCTCGGGGCCTTGCCGGACGTGGCGCTCACCGGGTCGGCGGTGGGGGTGCTGCGGGTGGGTTGCTCGGTGGTCGAGGCGCCCTCGGTGCTGGCCGCGGCGCGCTCCGTCTGCGGGCGCCACCACGGCAGCGCGGTGGTGGCGCGCGCACCCGAAGGGCACGGCCTGGACGTGTGGGGTGGAAGCGACCCCGCGCTGCTGGCGCTGATGCGGCGGGTCAAGGACGAGTTCGACCCCGCGGGCACGCTCTCACCCGGACGGCTGCTCGGCGGTATCTGATGCGCGAAGGGAGCTGACATGACGGATGTCGACCTGGGAGTGCCCGCCGTCGGGTACACGCCCGCGGGCAACAGCGGGGTGGCGTTCGACGACCACCACCCCCCCTCGGAGGAACTCGTCGACGACTGCGTGCACTGCGGCTTCTGCCTGCCCAGCTGCCCCACGTACGCGTTGTGGGGCGAGGAGATGGACTCCCCCCGCGGACGCATCCACCTCATGAAGACCGGGCTGGAGGGTGCGCCGCTCACCGACACCATGGTGGGTCACTTCGACGCCTGCCTGGGCTGCATGGCGTGTGTCACCTCGTGCCCGTCGGGCGTGCAGTACGACAAGCTGATCGGCGCCACCCGCGCCCAGGTGGAGCGCCACCACGAACGCACCCGAGGGGAGAAACTGCTGCGGGCGGCCATCTTCTCGCTGTTCCCCTACCCGAAGCGGCTGAGGCTGCTGCGTGGGCCGTTGCGGCTGTACCAGCGCACACCGCTGTCGCGGATGCTGCGCCGCTCGGGGCTACTCGGCCGGATCGCCCCGCAGCTGCGGGTGATGGAGTCGTTGGCGCCGCCCCTGGCCAGGCGGGAGCCGATCGCCGTGCGCACGCCGGCCGTTGGGCAGCGGCGCGCCGTCGTCGGCATGCTCACCGGCTGCGTGCAGAGCGCCTTCTTCCCCGGTGTGAACGCGGCCACCGCCCGGGTGCTGGCCGCCGAGGGGTGCGAGGTGATCACCCCCAGGGACCAGGGTTGTTGCGGCGCGCTGAGCGAGCACCTGGGCCGCGAGGAGGAGGGGCTGGCCTTCGGCAAGGCGCTGATCGACACCTTCGACGCGGCCGGGGTGCAGTACGTGGTGGTGAACGCCGCGGGCTGCGGCTCGCAGATGAAGGAGTACGCGCACCTGTTGCGGGACGACCCCGACTACGCCGAGCGGGCCGCGGCCTTTACGGCGAAGGTCCGTGATGTTTCCGAGATCCTGGTGGAGCTCGGCCCGGTCGCACCCCGCCACCGCGTGGCTGCTGTCGCCGCCTACCACGACGCCTGTCACCTGGCGCACGCCCAGGGCATCCGCAGCCAGCCACGCGAGTTGCTCGCCGCCGTCCCCGGCCTGCAGGTCCGCGAGATCGCGGACGCAGCACTGTGCTGCGGTTCGGCCGGGGTGTACAACATCCTCAATCCCGGCCCGGCCGACGAGCTGGGCGACCGCAAGGCGGCCAACGTGATCGCGACCGGGGCGCAGCTGTTGATCACCGCCAACCCCGGATGCCTCATGCAGATCGCCACCGCGACGGAGCGGGCGGGCCACCGCATTGCCCTGGCCCACACCGTCGAGGTGCTCGACGCCTCGATCCGGGGGGTGCCGCTCCGCGGCCTGTGACGGCACTGTTCGACCCAAGATCCAGTCATCCCTCATGAAGCGGAGCGCACCACCATGTACACCCAACAACTCGTGCACCTCGGCTCGCTGGGGCTGACCGCCCTCACCGCGTCGCTGCCCCTCGTCGTGCTGTTCATCCTACTCGGCGTGCTGCGCATGACGGCGTGGAAGGCCTCGCTGATCGCGCTGGCCGTCGCGATCGTCGTCGCCGTCACCGTCTATCAGATGCCGGTGAACCAGGCCCTGCTCTCCGGCACCCTCGGTGCGGTGTTCGGGTTCTTCCCGATCCTGTGGATCGTGCTCAACGCGATCTGGATCTACAACATGACGGTCGAGACCGGTCATTTCGGCGTGCTGCAGCGCAGCTTCGCCAAGGTGAGTTCCGACCAACGCATCCAGGCCGTGATCATCGCTTTCTGCTTCGGCGCACTGCTGGAGGCGCTGGCCGGGTTCGGCACCCCCGTGGCGATCACCTCGGTGATGCTGCTGGCCCTGGGCTTCACCCCGATGAAGTCCGCGGTGATCGCCCTGGTCGCCAACACCGCACCGGTGGCGTTCGGCGCCCTCGCTGCCCCGATCGTGGCGTTGGCCACGACCAGCGGCATCAGCGAAGGCACGCTCGGGGCCATGACCGGGCGGCAGACGCCGGTGCTCGCCCTGTTCGTCCCCCTCGTGCTGGTGTTCCTGGTCGACGGCAAGCGCGGGGTGCGCTCGACGCTGCCCGCCACGATCACCTGCGGGCTCACCTTCGCCGTCGCGCAGTTCGCGGCCTCGAACTACCTCTCCGTGCCGCTGACCGACATCGTGGCCGCGCTGCTCGCCGCCGGGTCGGTGGTGCTGGTGCTGCGGGTGTGGACGCCGAGCGAGCCCTACACCCTTGAGCACGCCCGCGCGGCCGCAGCCGAGGAGGACGGCCCGACCGGCGGCGGCGGTGCCACCACGCTCACCAAGACGGCGACCACCACCGACACCCCGACGTTGCCCGACACCCGCACCAACGTGATCAAGGCCTATGCCCCCTACCTCATCATCATCGCGGTGTTCAGCATCGCCCAGATCTCGGTGGTGAAGACCGCACTGGCCGCGGTCACCGTGAAGTTCGGATGGCCCGGCCTCGACGTACGCAGCCCCGCAGGCAAGGCACTGAGCCTGTCCACCTTCACCTTCAACTGGCTGTCCGCCGCCGGCACCCTGCTGATCATCGCGGGGTTGCTCACCATCCCCGTGCTGGGCATCCACCCCGGACGGGCGGTGGCCCGCTACCTCGGCACCTACGTGCAGCTCAAGTACGCGATCATCACCGTGATGGCCGTGCTCGCCCTGGCCTACGTCATGAACGCCTCCGGCGAGACCGCGTCGCTCGGATTGTTCCTGGCCGGAGCCGGTGGACTGTTCGCCCTCATCTCGCCGATCCTTGGCTGGCTCGGCGTCGCGGTGACCGGGTCGGACACCTCCTCGAACACGCTGTTCGGCGCCCTGCAGGTGGCGGCGGCGAACAAGGTGGGCATCAGCCCGACGCTGACGGCGGCAGCCAACGGCGCCGGCGGTGTGCTGGGCAAGATGATCAGCCCACAGAACCTGGCGATCGCGGCCGGTGCCGTCGGTCTGGCCGGGCGCGAAGGCGACATCTTCCGCAAGGTCGTGGGCTGGAGCGTGCTGTTCTTGGCCCTGATGTGCGTGCTGGTCTACCTGCAGTCCACCCCGGTGCTCGGCTGGATGGTGGTGTAGGCGGCCGCGCGCGCCGAACGTTGGTCACCTCAGTTACTCAGGAGGTACTCCGCCCACTCCGGGAGCAGCGACCGGCAGCCCGGCAGCGCGCGCCACGGACAGCAGACGCTCGTCGTAGGCGACGAATGCCTCCAGCACCTCCGGGGTGCGGGATACGACGTGCTGGGCCGTCGCGAGGTGAATGGCGTCCAGCGATCGCAGCTCCGGGTCGGTGTAGGCCGACGCCCGACTGATCACCGCAGGCGACAGGGTCACCACACCGATGCCGCCCAGGATCTCCGCCGCCCGGTCCATCCGCTCGGGGGCACTTCGCCGGGTGGCCCGCATCAGCTCGACCTCGATCAACACCGAGGACAGCAACGGGCTCCGTGGTCGCTCGGTGAGCCACCGCGAAAGGTCGTTGCTGTGCGCCTCGGGCCGCACGAGCTTCATCGCCGCCGACGTGTCGAGATAGATCACTCGTCCGTCACCACCTGCCGTGGCCGTAGCGGTCCTCCAGGACGGCGTCCAACCCCGCAGAGTCCGCAGCGCGCACTTCCGCCGCCGGGGACAACGGGAGACGACCTCGTGCCGGGCGCAGGTCCCCCGACTCGATCAGCGCGCTGAGCGGATTCGGCTCAGCAGGCTCGATGACGGCCACCGGCCGGCCGTTGCGGGTGATCTGCATCCGTTCGCCCATTGCCACCCGGGCCAGGACGTCGGCGGTGTGCTGGTTCAGCTCGCGAACCGGGATCTGACGCATAGCAGCAGCGTAGTACGGATAGGTACTACACGCGTGACGTGGTTCTCGGTGAATCACGGCGCAGCTCAACCGCGGCTGGCGAGCGTACGACCCAGCTCGTCGGCGGAGCGCTGCATCACCGGCACCACCCGGTCGCGCACCTCGGGGGTGAACCGCGCGTCCGGCCCGGACACCGACAGCGCCACCCAGGCCGGTCCCGCCAGTACGGGTACGGCCACGCAACGCACCCCCAGCTCCTGCTCGGCCTCGTCGGTGGCGTAACCCTGCTCCCGCACCTGCCGCAGGTGGCCCATCAGGGCGTCCGGGTCGGTCATCGTGTTGGGGGTCTGCGCCGGCATGCCCGCCCGCCCGACGAGCGCGCGCACCTCGGCGTCGCAGAGCTGAGCCACCAGTGCCTTGCCGACCGCAGTGCAGTGCACGTGCACCCGCCGACCGACCTCGGTGAACATCCGCATCGAGTGCTTGGAAGGGACCTGCGCCAGGTACACCACCCGGTCACCGTCCAGCACGGCCATGTTCGCGGTCTCCCCGGTGGCCTCCACCAGCGCCGCCAGGGCCGGCTGCACCCACGAGCCCAACAGCCGCCCCGCCCCGTCGCCGAGGCGCACCAGGCGCGGGCCGAGGGCGTATGCGCGGGACGGCTCCTGCCGCAGGTAGCCACCGTCGACGAGGCTGCGCACCAGCCGGTGGATGGTCGGCGCCGGCAGGCCCGAGCGGGCCGCGAGTTCGCCCAACGTCGCCCGGCCACCGGCGTCGGCGAGGAGCTCGAGCAGCGCGAACGAGCGTTCCACCGACTGCACCCCGCCGGTGCGTGCGCCCCCGCTCACTGGCCGTACCTCACGAGCGCAGCGTAGTCAGCACCTGCCCCAGCAGCGCGGGTTCGGCGGCATCGAACCAGCTAATCCTGCGGTCACGCCGGAACCAGGAGCGTTGCCTGCGCACGTAGCGGCGGGTGCCCGCGGCGGTCGCCGCTTGCGCCTGGGCCAGCCCGAGTTCACCGCCCAGCAGGGCGAGCACCTGTGCGTAGCCCAGCGCCCGGCGCGCCGTGACCCCGGTGCGCAGACCCGCGTCCAGCAACCCGTGCACCTCAGCCACCAGGCCGGCGTCGAACATCGCTGCGGTGCGCGCCTGGATGCGGGCGTCGAGCTCGGCGGTGCCGCGGTCCAGCCCGATCAGCACCGCGTCCCAGCGTGGCCGGCCCACCTGCGGCGCCGACGCGCTGAACGGCTGCCCGGTGAGCTCTACGACCTCCAGCGCCCGCACCACCCGGCGACCGTCGCTGGGCGCCAGCTTGGCGGCCGCCACCGGGTCCACCCCGGCGAGCTCGGTGTGCAACGAGGCGCTGCCACGGTCGGCCAGCTCACCCTCCCACCGTGCGCGCACGCCGGGGTCGGTGGCGGGGAACGCCAGATCGTCCAGCAGGGCCTGCACGTACAACCCCGAGCCGCCGACCACGACCGGCACCACACCCCGGGCCAACAGCGCGTCCACGTCGGCGCGGGCCGCGCGTTGATAGCGGGCCACGGACGCGGTCTCGGTGACGCCGAGGACGTCGAGTTGATGGTGCGGCACCCCCCGGCGGTGGGCCACGGGGGTCTTGGCGGTGCCCACGTCCATGCCCCGGTAGAGTTGCATGGCGTCAACGTTGACCACCTCACCGCCCAGGCGCTCGGCCAGCGCGAGCCCCAGCTCCGACTTGCCGGTCGCCGTGGGCCCGACGACGGCAATCGGCCTCGTCACCGCTCCCACACGGCCACGGTGTAGCCGACACCGTAGGGCGCACTGTGGTGCACCAGGCGCCCGCGCCAGCCCGCTCCGACCGCTGCGGCCGCCACCTGCCAGGGCACCCGGCCCCCTACCCCCAGCTGGGCGCACAGTGCCGGGTCGAGCGCGGCGAGCGCGGCGACGTCAGCGGAGCCCAACGCGGCCACGATACCCTCCTGCAGCTGCTGGGCCCGATCGTCGAACGCCCCGGGCGCTGCCGCCGTGAGCGTGGTGGCGCCGTCCCCCAGCACCAGCAACCCATGTGGCGCATCGTCCATGTCCAGCGACGCGCGCACGGTGGCGCCGAGTTCGGCGCAGCGCGGGGGGTGGGTGTCCTCGGCGACCAACCGGGCGGTGACCGACGCCCGCGCAGCGCATCGCCCGCGCACCCATCCGGCAACCAGTGCGGCCAGCGGGAGGCACCGATCGACGCCACCGTCGGACGCGGGCCCCAGCGCCACCCGGACATCCCTCCCGAATCCGCCGAACGACCCCACCACGCCCGCCCCGATGACCACGTCGCAGCGGTGCGCACCCAGGGCCGTCCACCGCGCGCCCAGCCGGCCCGCTGCGGCAACCACCGCGCGGCGCAGCGCAGCAGTCTCGGGTGCCGCCGCACCCGCCAACTCCGGCACGAGCACGGGAGGCTGCGGCACGAACACCACCGAGGTCAGCACGTGCCGTGACGGTAGTGCACCGTTCCGAACGCGGCCCGTGCCGCCGCGGACCCTGCACCTGTTTGAATGGCCGCCACCACCTGGCGTACCGCCGGGGGGAGCAACTGGCAGCCGTGACGCGCGGCGAGGACGGGGCAGCGATGAACGAGCATGCGACGGGGCAGGGGTCAGCGGTTGACGACGGCGGAGCACCCGAGTCCCCGGATCCCGCCGAGGACACCCCAGCCCCGTTAACCACACCTGCCGCTGCTGCACCGCGTCCGGGTGCACCGCGACCCGGCCCATCACGTCCAGCGCCGGCATCACCGCCCCCGGGCCAGGGATCTTCCGGCCGCCAGGGATCACCGCGCCCGGGCCCACGATCGACGCGACCGGCGACCGTCGTTCCCCCAGCCCCCCGCGGTGATCCCCGCGCGTTCGGCCGGATCGACGACGACGGCAACGTCTGGTTGCGCACCGCCGACGGCGAGCGGCAGGTCGGCTCCTGGCAGGCCGGTGAACCAGCGGCGGGCCTGGCTCACTTCGCGCGCCGCTTCGACGACCTGGACGTCGAGGTGGGCATCCTCGAGAAGCGGCTGGCCACTGGCTCCGGTGACGCCAAGCAGACCCAGGACTCCGCGCGGGCGCTCGCAAACTCGCTGCCCACCGCCGCTGTCCTCGGCGACGTGGCGGCGCTGGCTGCCCGGCTCGACGCCCTGCTCGCCGGCTCCGCGGAGGCCGCAGCCGCCGCCCGAGAGCGCAAGGCGGCCGAGCGTTCCCAGCAGGCGGCGCGCAAGGAGCTGCTCGCCGTCGAGGCCGAGCAGCTCGGAACCGAGTCGACCCAGTGGAAGTCGGCCGGTGACCGACTGCGGGAGATCCTCGAGGAGTGGAAGACCATCCGGGGCCTGGACCGCAAGGCCGACGACGCCCTGTGGAAGCGGTACTCGAAGGCGCGGGAGTCGTTCAACCGGCGCCGGGGCGCGCATTTTGCGGAGCTGGACCGCGCGCGAGCGGGTGCGCGGACGCGCAAGGAAGAACTCGTCGCGCAGGCCGAGGAGTTGGCGACCGCGACCGACTTTCCCCTGGTGGCCGGGAAGTTCCGCGAGCTGATGGCCGAGTGGAAGGCAGCCGGCCGGGCACCCCGCGAGGCCGACGACGCCCTGTGGCAGCGGTTCAAGGAAGCCCAGGATCGTTTCTTCGCCGCGCGCAGTGCCGCCTCCGCCGGGCGCGACACGGAGTTTACCGACAACGGTGCGGCCAAGCAGGCCCTGATCGTGGAAGCGGAAGCCATCGACCCGTCCGGTGACCTCGACCGCGTCAAGGCCGCGTTGCGTTCGGTACAGGAACGCTGGGACGCCGTCGGCAAGGTTCCGCGCGAACTCCTCCAGCCGCTGGAGCGGCGTATGCGGGCCGTCGAGGACGCGGTGCGCGCCGCCGACGAGTCACGCTTCAAGCGCACCGACCCCGAGGCGGAGGCCCGCGCCGCGCAGTTCGGCGAGCGGGCCCAGCAGTTCGAGCAGCAGGCCACCAAGGCGCGGGCGGCGGGCGACGAGCGGCGGGCGAGCAGGGCCGAGGAGCAGGCCGCGCAGTGGCGTGAGTGGGCCGCGACAGCCGAGAACGCCGTCAGCGGCAACCCGTGAGTGCTGCCCCGGCACCGACCAGAAGCGCTGAACCCGGGCTGGGCGACCGGCCGGGTCCTGCTCAGTCGCCGACCCGCAGCTTGGGGGTGAACACCGCCTCGGCGCGGCCACGCGGGGCCGGCACCTGGGTCCACACCAGCCGCACCCAGTGGAACGTCACCACCAGCACCAGCAACCAGGCCAGCACGAGGCCGATGCCGGGACCCGACCCTGCGGTTCCGGCCGGCACGGTCTGACGTGACCACACTGCCAGCAGTCCGAACAGCGCGGTCAGCCCACATCCGGCGGTGGCCACCCAGGCCAGCACCCAGCGGCGCAGCACCAGGGCCGCGGCGGTCACTACGACGGCGAAGACGACCGCGCCGGCGACGAACAGGCGTGAGGGCAGCCGGATGTTCTCCGCCTGAGCGCGCGCGTCGAACAGCAGCACGTCCCAACCCGACGCCGCGCCCGCGTGCGGCGCCAGCATCGCCACCAGCAGCATCATGAGGGCGGCGGCGATACCCACCCCGCGCAACCCGCTCTCCAGCTGCCTGGGCACCCGCTGCACCGCGTCCGCCTCGTCGGGCGCGACCCGCGCCGGCTCGTCGCTCATGACCCACATCCTCCGGTCGCGCCCACCGGCGGGCTCGGCGGCCCCCACGTCGGCAGGCCCAATCCGACGCCCGGTGTGCGAGGGTGGTCACCAGCCGCATGGGCGTCACCGGCCCGGGTGCGCCGGTGGCTGCGCAGCGGCGCGTCGGCCACCAGGTGGTGCGGCGCGGCGGCCGTCACCAGCGCGGTCACCACGTCGCCGGGCCGGACGGGGTGCACACCGGGGTTGAAGTGCACCAGCCGCCCGTCGCGGGCGCGTCCGCTCATGCGCGCGGTGGCGGCGTCCTTACGACCCTGCCCGGCAGCCACCAGCAGCTCCACCTCGATGCCCACCTGCGCGCGGTTGCCCTCCAGGGACAGTTCCTCCTGCAGCGCGGTCAGCCGTAGGTAGCGCTCTCCTACCACCTCCTTGGGCACCTGCTCGCTCATGGTCGCCGCCGGCGTGCCCGGGCGCGGGGAGTATTGGAAGGTGAAGGCGCTGGCGAAGCGGGACGCGCGCACGACGTCCAACGTGGCGGCGAAGTCGGCCTCGGTCTCACCGGGGAAGCCCACGATGATGTCCGTGGTGATCGCCGCATGCGGCATGGCGGCGCGCACCCGCTCGATGATCCCGAGGTAACGCGCGCTGCGGTAGGAGCGACGCATGGCCCGCAGCACCCGGTCCGAACCGGACTGCAGCGGCATGTGCAGCTGCGGCATGACGTTGCGGGTCTGCGCCATCGCGGCGATGACGTCGTCGGTGAAGTCCCGCGGGTGCGGGGAGGTGAACCGCACCCGCTCCAGACCGTCGACGTCGCCGCACGCGCGCAGCAGCGCCGCGAACGCTCCCCGGCCGGGTCCGTTCGGCCCGGTGCCGTAGGCGTTGACGTTCTGCCCGAGCAGCGTCACCTCCAGCACGCCCTCACCCACCAGGGCCGCCACTTCGGCGAGCACGTCACCGGGGCGCCGGTCCACCTCCGCCCCGCGCAGCGCGGGCACGATGCAGAACGTGCAGGAGTTGTTGCAGCCGACGGAGATCGACACCCAGCCCGAGTACGTCGACTCACGGCGGGCGGGCAGCGCGGACGGGAAGACTTCGAGCGCCTCGAGGATCTCCACCTGGGCGTTGTCGTTGTGCCACGAACGCTCCAGCAGCACGGGCAATGAGCCGAGGTTGTGGGTGCCGAACACCACGTCCACCCAGGGTGCCTTGGCGAGGATCGCCTCCCGGTCCTTCTGCGCCAGGCACCCGCCGACCGCGATGCGCAGGTCCGGGTTGGCCGCCTTGACCGGTGCCAGGTGGCTGAGGTTGCCGTAGAGCTTGTTGTCGGCGTTCTCCCGCACCGCGCAGGTGTTGAAGACCACTACGTCGGCCTGGGCCCCGTCCGGCACCCGCGCATAACCAGCCTCCTCCAGCAACCCCGACAGCCGCTCCGAGTCGTGCACGTTCATCTGGCACCCGTACGTGCGCACCTGGTAGCTGCGCACCCCGCGCGGCTGTCCGGTCACCTGCTGCTCCACGTGCACGAGGCTACGGCGCCGGTTACAACACTGATACGACCTGCCCAGTGGTGGGGTTCGCGGCTGCCTTTCCAGGTAGTTTTCCTGACCATGACCCACGTCACGCCTGCCGACGGCGCCCCGCTCGTGGCCGAAGGCAAGGTGATCAAGAACGCCGGTGCCCCGCTCGTCGTCCTGGAGAAGGTGAACAAGCACTTCGGCGAGCTGCATGTGCTGCGCGACATCGACCTCACCGTGCACGTCGGTGAGGTCGTCGTCGTCATCGGACCGTCGGGCTCGGGCAAGTCCACCCTCTGCCGGGCCATCAACCGGCTCGAGACCATCGACTCCGGGCGCATCACGATGGACGGGACGGCGTTACCCGAGGAGGGCAAGGCCCTGGCCGCGTTGCGCTCCGAGGTGGGGATGGTGTTCCAGGCGTTCAACCTGTTCGCGCACCGCACGGTGCTCGAGAACGTGACGCTCGGGCCGGTCAAGGTCCGCAAGCAGGACAGGGCGAAGGCTGCCGCCCGCGGCATGGAGCTGCTGGAGCGGGTGGGCATCGCCAGCCAGGCCGACAAGCTGCCCGCCCAGCTTTCCGGCGGCCAGCAACAACGCGTGGCCATCGCGAGGGCGCTGGCGATGGACCCCAAGGTGATCCTCTTCGACGAGCCCACGTCCGCACTCGACCCCGAGATGATCAACGAGGTGCTCGATGTGATGACGACCCTGGCTCACGAGGGCATGACGATGGTGGTGGTCACCCACGAGATGGGTTTTGCCCGCCGCGCCGCCGACCGAGTCGTCTTCATGGACGGCGGCCAGATAGTCGAGCAGTCCACTCCAGGCGAGTTCTTCGCGAACCCGCGCAGCGACCGCGCGAAGGACTTCCTGTCCAAGATCCTCAGCCACTGAGCTCGTGAGCTGCTGAGCGTATGGCACCCGCGCCCCCACGTCGGTGGCGCGCAACCGTGCACCGAGATTCGTGTGCACGAGCAGAGAACCGGATGGAGCACACCATGAAGGTCCGATCGAGTGCCCTCGTTGCAGGGCTCGCGGCCATCGCCCTCGCCGTCAGCGCCTGCGGGCAGAGCGGCAGCCCACAGCCCCCGCAGGCCGGTGGTGGCGGCGCCAGCACCGCGGCGAAGCCCACCTACCCGGTCGCCAGCAACGTCGCGCTCTCCGGCAGCCCCACCTACGACAAGGCCAAGGCGGCGGGCAAGCTCGTCGTCGGCGTGAAGTTCGACCAGCCCGGGCTGGGCCAGCTTCCCGCCGGGCAGTCGAAGCCGGTGGGCTTCGACATCGAGATCGCCACCATGCTCGCCGCCGACCTCGGGTTCTCCCCCGACAAGATCATGTTCACCGAGACGGTGTCCGCCAACCGCGAGCCGTTCCTGCAGAACGGTACGGTCGACCTCGTCGTCGCGACCTACACGATCAACGACAAGCGCAAGAAGGTCGTCGACTTCGCCGGCCCGTACTACGTCGCGGGCCAGGATTTGCTGGTAGCCAAGAGCAACACCACCATTACCGGGCCCGACACCCTCGGGGGCAAGAAGGTGTGCTCGGTGGACGGCTCCACCCCGGCCGCCGCCATCAAGGACAAGTATCCCACCGCTCAGCTCATCACGTTCGACACCTACTCCAAGTGCGTCGAGCAGCTCTCCAACAACGCGGTGGACGCCGTCACCACCGACGACGCGATCCTGCGTGGCTACGCCGCCGCGCAACCCGACGCCTTCAAGGTGGTCGGTAAGCCGTTCAGCAAGGAGCCCTACGGTATCGGGTTGCCGAAGGGTGACACCGCGCTGCGCACCTTCCTCAACACGTCACTGAAGGCGAACGAGGACTCGGGTCAGTGGACGAAGGCGTTCGCGGCCACGCTCGGCTCCGCGACCGGTATCACCCCGCCGCCCATCGACCAGTACTGAGCCGCCGAGGCGGGGGTGGTCACGCCGCCCCCGCCGCGGTGCCGCACCGGCACTACCCCGCGGAGGCCCCCGAGTGGACATCATCGCGAACAACTTCGGCGTCTTTGTCGACGGGTTCGTCGGCACCGTGGTGCTGACGTTCTTCTCCGCCATCGGCGCGCTGGTGTTCGGCACCCTGCTGGCGGCGATGCGGGTGTCGCCGTCGGTGGCGCTGCGCGCTGCCGCCACCGGCTACGTCAACCTGGTGCGCAACACGCCGCTGACGCTGGTCATGTTCTTCACCGCGTTCGGCCTGCCGATCCTGCAGATCTCCTACGGCAGCACAACCGATTCGCAGTTCCTCATCTACGCGGTGATCGCCCTGGTGGCCTACACCTCGTGCTTCGTGTGCGAGACCGTGCGCTCGGGTATCCAAACCATCGGCGTCGGCCAGGCCGAGGCTGCCCGCACGCTGGGGCTCACCTTCGCCCAGACCCTGCGGTACGTGGTGCTGCCGCAGGCGCTGCGCACGGTGGTGGCGCCATTGGGCAGCGTGCTCATCGCCTTGACCAAGAACACGTCGATCGCGGCAGCGTTCAACAACAAGGAGCTGATCTCGGCCATGAAGGGGTTGATCGAGAACAACGGCAACACCGTGCTGCAGGTGTTGCTGGCCACCGGTCTCGCATATATGGTGCTGACGATCCCCATGGGTTACGCCGTCGGCGTGCTCGAGCGTCGGACGGCGGTCGTACGGTGAGCCAGTCGTCGGTGCTCTTCGACGTACCCGGACCCCGCGCCCGCCGGTTCAACGGACTGCTCTCGGTGCTGGGTGTGGCCTTCGTGGGCGCGCTGCTGGCCTTCATCGTGATGCGCCTGCAACAGACCAATCAGCTGACTTCAGCCAAGTGGATACCCTTCACCTACACCGACATCCAGCGGGCGCTGTTCAATGGCCTGCTCGCCACGGTCAAGGCGGCACTGGTCGGAACCGTGTTGGCGCTGCTCACCGGCGCGGTGCTCGCCGCAGGTCGGCTCAGCGACCACTGGCCGGTGCGGGCGGTGTCCCGGGTGGTGGTGGAGCTGTTTCGGGCACTTCCCCTGCTGCTGCTGATCTTCTTCGCGTTCTACCTGGGCAAGGGTTCAGTGAGCCCTTTCGCCGCGGTGGTCATCGGGCTGACGCTGTACAACGGCTCGGTGCTGGCCGAGGTGTTCCGCGCCGGCATCCTGGCGCTGCCAAAGGGGCAGTCCGAGGCCGCATACGCGCTGGGGATGCGGAAGACGCAGGTGATGGTGCTCGTGCTGATCCCGCAGGCCGTGCGCTCGATGTTGCCGTCGATCGTCGCGCAGATCGTGGTGCTGCTGAAGGACTCCTCGCTGGGTTTCATCATCGCCTACGCGGAGTTGCTGCGCTCGGTCCAACAGATCGGTTCGCAGTACTTCAACCTGCTGCCCACGTTCCTCGTCGGAGCCACCATGTATATCGCACTGAACCTGGCCGTGGCCGCGATCGCGCAGGTGCTCGAGCGACGCACCCGGCGCACCAGCAGCGGACGTGCCGTGGCCGCCGCCGAGCGCACCGTCGCGACCGCGAACACCGGCGGCTGAGCCTCGCCCGCCGAGTCCCGCTCAGTCTTGGTCGACGGAGTCGAGCCCCTCAGTGGCGACGCCCGCTGCCGCCAGCTCGTCACGGACCACGACGAAGGCGAGATCCGGGGGGTAGCCGCGACGCGCGAGCATGCTGACCAGCTTGCGCACGACAGCTGCCCGCTCGGCCTGATCGCCGGACCTCGTGAGGCTGCGCAGCTTGCGCCGCACCAGTTCCCGGGCCCGTAGCTCCTCCGCCTCGTCACCGACCTGTCCCAAGGCGGCCGCAGCGTGCTCGTCGTCGATGCCCTTGGCCCGCAGCTCGACGGCCAGCGCGCGCCTGCCCTTGCCGGCGTATGCGTGCCGCGACTGGACCCAGGTGCGCGCGAATGCGGCGTCGTCGACCAGCTGGACCTCGACCATCCGGTCGACCACCCGGTGCGTCAGCTCATCGTCGAAGCCCTTGTCCCGCAGTCGCTGCACAAGTTCGGAGCGGCTGCGCGGCCGGCTAGTCAGCAAGCGCAGGCACGCCGCGCGCACCGCCTCCTCCGTCTCGGCCGGGCCAACGGGTGCGCCGCCGCAGGACATCCGGCCTCGGGGTTGGCCACCGAACCGCGCCACCGTGCTCACCGTCGCCTGCGCAGAAGTTCCCGTGCTCAGAAGTCGACGGGGGCGGGCACCGGCTCCAGGTCGTCAGCAGTCAGCACCGCACCGATGCCGAGCTTCTCCTTGATCTTCTTCTCGATCTCGACTCCCACATCGGGGTTCTCCAACAGGAACTTGCGGGCATTCTCCTTGCCCTGACCCAGCTGGTCCCCGCCGTAGGTGTACCAGGCACCGGACTTTCGGACGAAGCCGTGATCGACACCCATGTCGATCAGCGAGCCCTCCCGGCTGACTCCGTGCCCGTAGAGGATGTCGAACTCGGCCTGCTTGAACGGCGGCGCGACCTTGTTCTTCACCACCTTCACCCGGGTGCGGTTGCCGACCGCATCGGTGCCGTCCTTGAGTGTCTCGATGCGCCGGATGTCAAGGCGGACTGAGGCATAGAACTTCAGTGCCTTGCCACCGGTGGTCGTCTCCGGGGAGTTGTGCACCATCACGCCGTCGACGAAGTAGTTGTGGTTGCCCTCAACCTCGATGTCGAAGCGGTGCATCGACCGCGTCGGGTGCTTGACCTGCACATCAAGCACCCGCGAGGGAACGAGCCGCTGCGTGGGCTCGACGAACTGAGCGCTCATTGTCGATTGGCCTTGCGGCCGCGGCAACAGCGGGTAATTCATCGACGAGACCACGTACGGCGCCACAATCTGTTGGAATGCAGCACTCGCAGTAGTGGAGAACACCAGTACTGCCTGTTTACCCGACTCGCGGAGTGCGACGTCGAGAGCATGGGTATCGCGTAGGTAGTCTCGCAGCCGAACGCGGGATCCCGCGCTCATCGCCTGAACGCAGATCTCGATACGCCCGCTACCACCCGCGGTGCGCTGCTGCTGCATACCCTTGGACCGCAGCGCCAATCCGTCGTTGTCCAGGTACCAGACAGCCAGCGCCAGCGGGGTGAGGGCCTTCAGGAACTCCTCGGACAAGAACGTGCTGCCGTCTCCTGGGTAGACCGCGCGCGCCAGCTCCGCTAGCTCGGGCAGGGGGGCAAAGTCCACAAACTTCGCACCCTTGGCGTTCTCCTGCACGGAGTGACCGATGTTCGCGAGCAGCGAGGTCTTCCAATCAAGATACCCGTGCTGCTGCGCGCCGTGGCCCATCCGGAAGCGGACCCCGTTGCCGTCGCGCGGGTGGAGGGAAAGGTTGCCGTCACCCATCAGCGAACCGAGCACAACCTGGAACTGCTGGTCGCTCAACAGATGAGGCTCAGCGGCCAGTACTCGGTCACCGGCGAAAAGCTCCCCGGCCGCCGCCCATCCACCGGGAGTCCTGATCAAGTGGTTGGGTGTTGCTGCGAACTGCGCTCTGCCGCTGCCGCCGGAGCGCTCCACGGTGAACTGGAGGAAGTGCTCTGCGGGTCCGTTGTCAAAGTAGTTGACAATCCGTCGCGGCACGATGCGATCGGTGGTCGAGTCGTAGGACAGCACCTCGACGTCCAACCGGTTGTTGACGATTTTTCCGATCTTCTCGGTTGTACCGTCCGCGAGCTGTACCCGAGTGCCGTAGGAGAAGCAGCCGAACATGACCCCGATCTTCTCGCGCAGCTGGTTGATGAAGATGACGGTGGTGCCGGAATTGCTCATCGCACCGGTCATCTTGCGCAGCGCCTGGCTCATCAGCCGGGCCTGCAGCCCCACGTGATTGTCGCCCATCTCGCCCTCGATCTCGGCCCGGGGCACCAGCGCGGCCACCGAGTCGATCACCAGGATGTCGAGCGCGCCGGAGCGGATGAGCATGTCGGCGATCTCCAGGGCCTGCTCCCCGGTGTCGGGCTGGGAGACCAGCAACGCGTCGGTGTCCACCCCGAGCTTCTTGGCGTAGTCCGGGTCGAGCGCGTGCTCGGCGTCGATGAACGCGGCGATGCCACCCGCCTTCTGCGCCTCGGCGACGGCGTGCAACGCGACGGTGGTCTTGCCCGAGGACTCTGGACCGTAGATCTCGACCACGCGGCCGCGGGGCAGGCCCCCGATGCCCAGCGCCACGTCGAGCGCGATCGAACCGGTGGGTATCACGGCGATGGGTACGCGGGCCTCGTCACCCAGGCGCATCACCGAACCTTTGCCGAAGTTCTTGTCGATCTGGGCCATGGCCAGTTCGAGCGCCTTGTCACGGTCCGGTGCGGCCATCGTCGTCTCCTCGTCAGTGCTGCACGTGTCTGCTAGGTGCGGTCGGTGGTAACGGTAGGACCGGGTACCGACAACAATGGGCGCACCACCCCGGCTGTGTACAACTAGGGCCGGTGTGGACAACCCCCTCGAACACCGGTGATGATAGCCGAACAGGTGTTCGAACTTGCTTGGGCGGTAGCGACACGCCGGGGCGGACGTTCCGCTGCGCAGTCGAGCGTGCCGCACAGTCCCCCGGGTCGCCGGTGCGGTCAGTCGTCCGGGCCGAGCCGGCGCTCAGGCGGTACGTCGAACTCCACGCACAATGCCAGCCAGACCTCGCGCGGGTCGACACCCTGTTCGATGGCCGACGCGGGGGTGCGGCCACCCAGGCTGAGCAGGGTGAGGTCGGAGACGATCGCGTCACCGCGGGCCTGGCCGAACTCGGCGCGGACCAGGTCGCGAAACTGGGTGAGGCGCACGTGCCCACCGTAGGAGGCCGCTGGGCCGCACCTCGGTCGGGATAGCCTGGCGGACGTGAACCGTACCGAACTCACCGTCCTCGACGGACCGCTGTGGACGGTCCTCGTCATCGCAATGCTGCTCAGCGCCATCGCGGTCGGGGTCTACCGGCTGTGGAGCAATCGTCAGCGCTGAGCGCTGAGCGCTCAGCGGGCTGCGTCGCGGCACAGCTGCACCGGCTCGGCCCGCAGCTGCCCCACCAACTCGGCCGCCCGGCCAGCGGCCACGGCGAAGGACGGCTCGGCGAGCACGCGGTGCACGGCAGCGTCGAGGGCGCGGGCGTGCAGCGGCCGGACGACGAGCGCGCTGCCGTGGCGGGCTACCCGCCCGGCCAGCTCCCGCTGATCACCGCCGCCAGGCACCACCACCGCGGGCACCCCGGCCAGCAGCGCCTTGACCAGGATCCCGTGACCGCCGCCACAGACCACGACGCGGGCCTGCGCCAGCAACTCGTCCTGTCGGCCGACACCGACCGCTGCCCAGTCGGGATCGCGCCCACGCAGCCAGCCGAGGTATCGGGCAGCGTCGTCGCGACCACCCGCACCCCGCTCAGCCCGCCCAGCGCGGCGTCGAGCACCCCGAGCGCGCCACCGACGGCGGTGGACGGGCTCACGAGCACCAACGGGTCGGTGCCCGCGGGCGCGGCAAGCGCGGTGGTGACCGGGTCCCACAGCAACGGGCCCACCACGTGGGCATGCTCCGGCCAGTCCGGCCGCGGCACCTCCAGCGCCGGCAGGCCCACGCTGAGCCGGGCGGACCGGCGATGTTCGCGACCCAACTTCTGGGAGCGGGCAGCGAGTCGGCGGAGCACCCCGTCACGCAGCGCCCCGAGCGGTCCGCGCCCCGGCGCGAGCCCACTGCCGATCGGCGGCAGCCCACGCGAGGGCAGGTACAGCGGGTGCGGCGAGACCTCCACCCACGGCAGGGAGGCCCGCTCGGCGGCCAGCCCACCGCCGGCGGTGAGCACATCGGCGACCACCAGATCGGGATCCAGCTCGCGCAGGACCGGCAACAGGTCCGTCGACATCCGTGCGGCCCTGGCGTGCAGCCGCGCCCCGGCGTCGGTGTCGTCGTCGGTGGGTGCCGCGGCGAGACCGGGCAACTCCGCGCATTCCAGCCCCTCCTCGCGTACCCGCTGCAACCACCGCGTCCCGGTGAGCAGCACCGGCTCGTCACCGGCCGCCCGCAAACGCAGGCACAGCGCGACGGCGGGGAACACGTGCCCCGGGTCGGGCCCGGTGATCACCGCGACCCGCACGCTCAGCGTTGCCCACCGTTGACGTGCAGGGTCTGCCCGCTCACGTAGCCGGCCTCCTCACTGGCGAAGAACGCGACCGCGGCCGCGATGTCCTCGGGCTTGCCGACGCGGCCGACCGGAATCTGCTGGGCGGCCCCCTGACGGAACGCCTCGGGCTCCAGGCCGAGGCGACGCGCCGTGGCCTCGGTCATGGCGGTGTCGATGAAACCGGGGGCTACCGCGTTGACCGTGATGCCGAAGCGGCCCAGCTCCAGCGCCGCCGTGGCCGTGAAACCGATGATCCCGGCCTTGGCCGCGGAATAGTTGGCCTGCCCGCGGTTGCCCAGCGCACTGCGGCTGGAGAGGTTGATCACGCGGCCGTAGTTGTTCGCCACCAGGTGGCTCTGCGCGGCCTTGGTGAGCAGGAAGGTGCCCCGCAGGTGCACGGCGAGGACCAGATCGAACTCCTCGACGCTCATCTTGAACAGCAGGTTGTCGCGGGTGATGCCGGCGTTGTTGACGACGATGTCGAGCTTGCCGAACTCGGCCACGGCCTGCGCCACGGCGGCGGCGACGCCGCCCTCCGACGACACGTCCGCACCGATGCCGATGGCCCTTCCGCCCTTGAGGGTGATGGCCTGCGCGCTGGCGGCCGCGCCCTCGGCGTTGAGGTCGAGCAGCGCCACCGCCGCCCCCTCGGCGGCGAGCCGAGCGGCGATACCCGCGCCGATCCCCTGCCCCGCGCCGCTGACCACTGCCACCCGTCCGTCGAACCGCGCCATCTGTGCCACGTCCCTCTCGCTGATGTGTGTCGATGAAGTTCGCGGTCAGCCTAACGCTGTTCGACTGGCGGGTTGTCGACCGCACTGTCGGTGGTACGGGGCAGGATCTGCCCCGTGCCCCGAGCTGACGACACCGACGTGTTCGGCGGGTTCTCCCCCGCCACCCGCGCGTGGTTCACCGGTGCGTTCGCCGCACCCACGACGGCGCAGGTCGGGGCGTGGGCGGCGGCGCAGGCCGGCCAGCACGCCCTGGTCGTGGCGCCCACCGGGTCGGGCAAGACCCTGGCCGCGTTCCTCTGGGCGCTGGATCGGCTCGCCGCGGAGCCCGTGCCCGCCGACCCGCGCCGCCGCTGCCGCGTCCTCTACGTCTCACCCCTGAAGGCCCTCGCGGTGGACGTGCAACGCAACCTCCGCTCACCGCTGGCCGGCATCCGGTCCGAGGCGCACCGGCTGGGCGTGCCGCTACGCGAGATCACGGTCGGTTCACGTAGCGGTGACACCCCCGCCGACCAGCGCCGGGCGTTCGCCCGGACCCCACCCGATGTCCTGGTCACCACCCCGGAGTCGCTGTTCCTGCTGCTCGCGTCGGCGGCGCGGGATGCACTGCGTGGGGTGGACACGGTGATCGTCGACGAGGTGCACTCCGTCGCCGCCACCAAGCGCGGCGCGCACCTCGCACTGAGCCTGGAGCGCCTCGACGAGCTGCTGGAACATCCGGCGCAGCGCATCGGGCTCTCGGCGACAGTGCGCCCCGTGGACGAGGTGGCCGCGTTCCTCGGTGGCGGGCGCCGCGTGCAGGTGGTGGCGCCAGTGTCGAGCAAGACCATCGAGATCACCGTCGAGGTGCCGGTGGAGGACATGTCCAGCCTCGGGCTGCCCACCGGCGAGGTCGAGGGGTCTGCGGCGGGCGCGGAGCGGCGGGTGTCGATCTGGCCGGCGGTGGAGGCCCGCATCCTCGAGCTGGTGCAGGCGCACCGTTCCACCATCGTGTTCTGCAACTCCCGGCGGCTCGCCGAGCGGCTGACGGCCAAGCTGAACGAGCTGGTCAGCGACGCGGCGGCGGAGTTGACCACGTGGCCCACCGAGCTGGCTGGGGCGGCGGGGCGCAGCGCGGGAGCCGAGCCGGTGATCGCCCGCGCGCACCACGGGTCGATGTCGCGTGAGCAGCGCACCTCGGTGGAGGAGGACCTCAAGGCCGGTCGGCTGCCGTGCGTGGTGGCCACGTCGTCGCTGGAGCTGGGCATCGACATGGGCGCAGTCGACCTGGTGGTGCAGGTGGAGGCCCCGCCGTCGGTCGCCGCGGGCTTGCAGCGGGTGGGCCGCGCCGGGCACCAGGTGGGCGCGGTGTCGTCGGGGGTGATGTTTCCCAAGTATCGGGGTGACCTGGTGTCCTGTGCCGTGGTGGCCGAGCGGATGGCCGCGGGGGCGATCGAGTCGCTGCGCTACCCGCGCAACCCGCTGGATGTGCTGGCCCAGCACGTGGTGGCCATGGTCGCGCTGCAGCCGTGGACGGTGACCGAGCTGGCTGCGCTGGTGCGCCGCGCCGCCCCGTTCGCCGCGCTGCCGGACTCGGCGCTGCAGTCGGTGCTGGACATGCTCTCCGGGCGCTACCCCAGCGAGCAGTTCGGTGAGTTGCGCGCCCGCATCACTTGGGACCGGGTCACTGACGAGCTGCGCGGGCGCCCCGGCGCGCAGCGGCTGGCGGTCACCTCCGGTGGCACCATCCCCGACCGCGGATTGTTCACGGTGATGACCCCGGGCGGGGCGGACGGTGCGACCGGCTCGCGGGTGGGCGAGCTGGACGAGGAGATGGTCTACGAGTCCCGGGTGGGTGACACGTTCCTGCTCGGCTCCAGCGCATGGCGGGTGCAGGACATCACCCATGACCGCGTGATCGCCGTACCCGCCCCCGGACAGCCGGCGAAGATGCCGTTCTGGCGGGGCGAGTCGGTGGGTCGGCCGCTGGAGCTCGGCCGGGCGCTGGGTGCGTTCGTCCGTGAGCTGGTGGCCCTGGACACCGCGGCCGCGCGCGCCAGGGCCCGGGCGGCCGGCCTGGACGACAGGGCGGCGGACAATCTGCTCGCCTACGTCGGCGAGCAGCAGGCGGCCACCGGTCGCGTCCCGGACGACCGCACCATCGTGGTGGAGCGCTTCCGCGACGAGCTGGGTGATTGGCAGGTGGCGGTGCACTCCCCGTTCGGCGCTCAGGTCAACGGGCCGTGGGCGCTGGCCGTGGCCGCCCGGTTGCGCGAGCGTCGCGGGGTAGACGCCCGGGTGGCCAGCGCCGACGACGGAATCGTGCTGCGGCTGCCCAGCGCGTTCGACAGCGGCGGCGTCGACGACTCCGGCGCCGAGGTGGTGGCTGGTGCGGAGGACGTGCTGCTGGACCCGGAGGAGGTGGAGGCGCTGGTGATCGCGGAGGTGGGGGGCTCGGCCCTGTTCGCCGCTCGCTTCCGGGAGTGCGCGGCCCGCTCGCTGCTCCTGCCCCGGCGTGACCCCGGCCGGCGCACCCCGCTGTGGCAGCAGCGCCAGCGCAGTGCACAGCTGCTGGAGGTGGCCAGCGCCTACGCCCAGTTTCCGGTGGTGCTGGAGGCCATGCGGGAGTGCCTGCAGGACGTGTACGACCTGCCCGGCCTGCGTGAGCTGATGTCGGACATCCGCGCCCGCAAGGTGAAGGTCGTGGAGGTCACCACCACCCAGCCGTCGCCCTTCGCCCGGAGCCTGCTCTTCGGCTATGTCGGCACCTTCCTCTACGAGCTGGACGCACCGCTGGCCGAGCGGCGCGCGGCCGCGCTGAGCCTGGACGCGACGCTGCTCGCGGAACTCCTGGGAACCGAGAGCGTGCGCGAGCTGCTCGACTCCACCGCACTGGAGGAGATCGAGAACCAGTTGCAGCGCACCGACCCCGAGCGGCACGCACGTGACGTCGAAGCCGCCGCCGACCTGCTGCGCTTCGTTGGCGACCTCTCGGTGCCCGACGCCGCTGCGCGCGGAGTGCCACCCCAGTGGCTGACCCAGCTCGCGGACGCCCGCCGAACCCTGGCCGTGCGCATCGCCGGGGAGCAGCGCTACATCGCCGTCGAGGACGCCGGTCGCTACCGTGACGCGCTGGGCACCGCGCTGCCCGTCGGGGTGCCTGAGGTGTTCACCGAACCCGTGGCCGATCCGCTGGGTGAGCTACTCGGCCGCTACGCCCGCACGCACGGGCCGTTTCCCGCGACGCAGCCGGCGCGCCGCCTCGGCCTGGGTGTCGCCGTGGTCGCCGGGGTGCTCGACCGGTTGAGCAGCACCGGCCGGCTGGTGCGCGGTGAACTGAGCCCGCAGGGCGCGGGCACCGAGTACTGCGACGCCGACGTGCTGCGCCGCATCCGTCGCGTGTCCCTCGCCCGGCTCCGCGCCGAGGTGGAGCCGGTGGAGCAGGCCGCGCTGGGCCGCTTCCTGCCTGCCTGGCACGGCATCGGCTCCGGTGCGCGAAGCCGGTTGCGGAGCGTGTCGACCGCGGACGACCTGCTCGGGGTCGTGGAGCAGCTCGCCGGTGCCCCCGTGCCAGCAAGTGCGCTGGAGCCGCTGGTGCTGGCGGCGCGGCTACCCGGGTATACCCCAGCGTTGCTCGACGAGCTGACCGCCGCCGGCGAGGTGACGTGGGCGGGGTGCGGTGGCTTGGCCGGGGGTGATGGGTGGCTGGCGCTGGCCCCGACCGAGGTCGCCGATCTGTTGCTGCCGGAGGTCGACCCCGAGCCGCCGGACTCGCCGCTGCACCGCGTGCTCACCGACGTACTGGGCGGGGGGGCGTTGTTCTACCGGCAGCTCGCCGACCGGGCGGGCGCGGTGCTGGTTGCGGCCGCCGAGCCCGCGCCGAGCGACCCCGAGGTGGTCGCCGCGCTGTGGGACCTGGTGTGGGCGGGGCTGGCGACGAACGACACCCTGGCGCCGGTGCGGGCGCTGGTCGGCTCCGGTGGAGCAACGCGCCCCGGTCGCCGTCGCGTCCCGCGGGGGCGTTACGCCCGGATGCGTTCCGGGCGCCCGGCGATGCCCGCGCGCACCGGTCCGCCCACGGTCGCCGGCCGGTGGTCGGCGGCCGTACCCCGTGAGCCCGACCCCACCCGCCGGGCGGCCGCCCGGGCCGAGGCGTACCTGGAGCGGCACGGGGTGCTGACCCGGGGGGCGGTCGACACCGAGCGGGTGACCGGCGGTTTCACCGCGGTGTACAAGGTGCTGCGGGCCATGGAGGACTCCGGGCGCTGCCGCCGGGGTTACGTGGTGGAAGGCCTGGGTGGTGCACAGTTCGCTGTGCCCGGTGCGATCGACCGGCTGCGTGCGCTGTCCCGGCCCGATGACGGTGCTGCGCTCACCGTGCTGCTGCTCGCGGCCACCGACCCGGCGCAGCCGTGGGGTGCTGCGCTGGACTGGCCGAAGCTGGTGGGCGCCGGGGAGCCCGGCCGCGGCAGGCACCGGCCGGGCCGCAAGGCTGGCTCCTTGGTGGTGCTGGTCGACGGCACCCCGGCGCTGTACGTGGAACGGGGTGGGCGCTCGCTGCTCAGCTTCACCGACTCCCCCGACCTCCTGCGGCTGGCCGCGCAGTGCCTCGCCGACGCGGTCCACGATGGTCGGCTGAACTCGCTGGCGGTGGAACGGGCCGACGGCGGGGCGGCGCTGGGCTCCGAGCTGGGTGCGGTGCTGGCCGACGCCGGGTTCCGGGCCACCCCCAAGGGGATGCGCCTGCGCGCCTGAACCCGGCGGCCAGCGGGCCAAAGGCTTCCACGTCGCCCCCGGGCGGCGCCCGCCGCGTTCAGTACCGGGGCAGGCTCTTCTGGCTACGGCCCTTGACGGCGCCGTACACCGCCGTGCCGGCCGCGAGCACGAGCCCCACGACCGCCAGCCACACCAGGCTCTTCACCACGAACCCGATGACGCTCACCGCGATCCAGAGCACCAGCAGCGCTCCGATGATCTTCCACAGCATCTGTGTTCCTCCGAACTGACTGAGGCCGCACCCTCAGCGGGTGCGCGCTGTCGTCTCCAGGGTGCCACCGTCAATGCCGCGGTACTGCCCGGCCGGGGCAAAGACCAGGGTGAACCCTGAGTCGGATCACGTCGGCGCACCGTCCACCCAGCGTCGCGGCGGTCGTAGGACCAGCGCCACCCCCACGGTGGCCACCACGATGCCGAGCAGCGACACCGCCGCCAGCGTCTCGTCGAACAGCAGGTAGGCCTCCACGGCCGTCACCGGGGGTACCAGGTAGAACAGCGACGACACCCCCGACGCGCTGCCGCGTCGCAGTAGCACCAGCAGGAGCAGCACCGCCCCGAGCGACAGGGCGAGCACCAGCCATGTCATCGCTGCCACGAACTGCCCCGTCCACCGCACGTGCAAGTCCTCGGTGACCAGGGCGGCGAGCAGCAACATCGCCCCGGCGGCGGCGTACTGCACCGCCGTGCCCCCGAGCAGGGGAATGCCGTCACCGTGCCGCTTCTGGTGCAGGGTGCCCAGCGTCCCCGCGGCCAGCGCCACCAGGCACGCACCCAATCCCGCGACGGGCAGGCCCGCTGCGGCGAGCAGACCAGGCGCGAGCACCAGCACCACCCCCGCTACGCCGAGCACGAGGCCTACCCACTGCACGGGCGCCAGTCGCTCGCCGATAACCCGGTTGGCCAGCGCCGCCACCAGCACCGGCTGCAGGCTCACCACCACCGCCGACACCCCGGCGGGGAAGCCATGGGCGATCGCCCAGAACACCCCGCCGAGGTAACCGGCGTGCAGCAGCAGCCCGGTGAGCGCCGAGCGGCCCCACTGGGTTCCGCTTCGGGGCGCGGGTGAACGCGTGAGCACCGACAGCGCCGCCAACAGCGCACCGGCGATGAGCAGCCGGATCGCCAGGAAGGTGAACGGCTCCGCGTAGGGCAACCCATACTTGGCGCCGACGAACCCGGTGCTCCACAGCAACACGAACACCGCCGGAGCACCAGCCAGGCCGGCGCGCTGGGTTCTGCTCGCCGCGGTGGTCCTCACGCGCGCACGGTAGCCCGGTGCGACGATGGTGCGGTGCCCGAGGGAGACACCGTGTGGTTGGCGGGCAGGCGGCTGCGCGCGGCACTGGTCGGGCAGCCGCTGGTTCGTGGCGAGCTGCGGCATCCGGAGCTCTCCACTGTGGACCTGGTGGGTCGCACCGTGACATCGGTGGCAAGTGTGGGCAAGCACCTGCTGATGCGCTTCGACGACGGGTCCTCGTTGCACACCCACTTCCTCATGGACGGCTCCTGGCACCTGTACTCCCCGGGCACGCGCTGGGCGGGGCCCGACCACCAGGTGCGGGCCGTGCTCGCGGTGGCTGACCGGGTGGCGGTGGGATTCCGGCTGCACCAGCTGCGCCTGGTGCCCACCGCCGACGAGGATCGGGTAGTCGGTCACCTCGGACCCGACCTGCTTGGCGACGGTTGGGGGCCCGAGCTGGAGGCCGAGTCGGTGCGGCGGCTGACGGCAGCGCCCGACCGTGAGCTGGGCCAGGCGCTGGGAGACCAGCGGATCATGGCCGGCCTCGGCAACCTCTACCGGACCGAACTGTGCTTCCTGCTGGGGGTGTCACCGTGGGTGCCGGTGTCGACGGTCGACGCCGCGGCCACCGTACGGCTGGGCCGAGACCTGCTCCTGCGCAACGCTCACCGCCCCCAGCAGTCCACCACCGGAGCATTGGGGCGAGGCGCGCAGCACTGGGTGTTCGAGCGGGCCGGGCTACCGTGTCGCCGCTGCGGTAGCCACATCCGCACCGCGCTACAGGGCCCCGGGCACCGGGCGCGCATCACCTACGTCTGCACCACCTGCCAACCGGGGCCGCACCCGCCGCGCAGCGGCAGGCGCAGATAGGTGCTATTCGCGGTCCGCCAGGCGCCCCGCATGCAGCCCGGCGAGCTCGGTGAGCGCCGCCGTCAGCGCATCGATCCGGTCGACCGCCGCGGTCAGACTCTGCTCGTGCGCGGCCGGCCCGGATCCCGCGGCGACAGCCCGGGCGGCAGCAGCGACCAGGCCGTCGAAGTCATGCACACCCCGCTCCAGCCGGATCACGCCGGCGTCCACGACGGGGCCGAGTTCCGCCGCGGCGGCCGGGCTGGTGTCCCGCGCCCGGTCCAGTGCGGCCAGGTCAGCCGCCTCCCGGCGCAGCGCAGACGCGGCGGCTCGCGCGGCGACCCTGGCCTCGTCCACCTCTGCGGTGGGCACCGTGGGGTCACGCTGCAGCAGACCCAGCAGTTCCGACAGGCTCTGTTCGCCGGCGGTCAAGCCGCGCAACGGCTCGTAGGCGACCGAGCCCCGAGGGGGACGTGCCACCGACGCCGGGCGCGGCTCGGGCAGCGGGGTGCGCTGCAACCGGCGCAGCCGCAGCAGGGCGCCCACCGCGGGGACGGCAACCAGGGCGGTGAGCCCCCCACCACCGAGCACCATCCACGCGTAGGCGTCGGACGCAGCCAACCCGGCGGTGGCGACCCCGAGCACCCCGGTGCTGCCATCCAGGCCCACGCTGACCGCCCGCGCGGTACGGCGCCTGCGTAAGGCCCGCTCGCGTGGGTCGCTCCAGCGGGACAGCACCGCCGCCGCGGAACTCACCTGACCACCCAGCCCGGCCGCCGCGGTCTGGGCACGTTCCCAGCCGATCGGCAGCTCTCCCCGGGCGGCCACGAGCAACCTCAGTTCTGCTGCTCGCCCTGCACGGGCTGGCGCGCTGCGGGCTGGGCAGGGGCGGGTGTGGGGTGCGCTGGGGCGGCGGGAGTCTTGCTCATGCCGATGGCGGGGGTGCCCCCGGCGGGCAGGGCGTCGCCCTTCATGGAGGCGCGGATCTGCTCCAGGCGGCTGTGCCCAGCCATCTGCATCGACGACTGCTCGATCTCCATGATCCGGCCCTGCACCGAGTTCTCCGCCAGGTCGGCCGAGCCGAGCGCGGTGGCGTAGCGGCGCTCGATCTTGTCGCGCACCTCGTCCAACGAGGGCGTGTTGCCCGGCGCGGATAGCTCGCTCATCGACCGCAGCGAGGCACTGACCTGTTCCTGCATCTTGGCCTGCTCCAACTGGCTGAGCAGCTTGGTGCGCTCGGCCAGCTTCTGCTCCAGGCGCGTGGAGTTCTGCTGCACGGCCTGCTTGGCGTGCCCGGCAGCCTGGATCGCCTGATCGTGCAGCTGCTTGAGGTCCTCGATGCCCTGCTCGGCGGTGACGAGCTGGGCGGCGAGCGTCTCGGCACTCTGCTCGTACTGCTGCGCCTTGGCCTCGTCGCCCTTGCTGCGGGTCTCGTCGGCGAGCACCAGCGCCTGCCGGGTGTTGGCCTGGTACTTCTCCACCTCACCGAGCTGACGGTTGAGCTTCATCTCCAGCTGTCGCTGGTTGCCGATGACGGCGGCCGCCTGTTGTGACAGGGCCTGGTGCTGGCGCTGCGCGTCCTCGATGGCCTGCTGGATCTGCACTTTGGGGTCGGCGTACTGGTCGACCTTGGACGAGAACAACGCCATCGTGTACTTCCACGCCTTAACGAACGGGTTGGCCATCGGGTAAGCCTGCCTCCCTGAAGTCTGCGCCGCTCGTCACGGCAGGTACGCGACCCTCGCGCACCGGGTGAGGACGCAAGCCCCCCCGCACCCTGAGTCCCATCGTCGCAGGAGTCCGCTCCGATGTCCCACTCGTGGCGGAACTGTTCTATGCGGCGTGCGCCGCCACCCGCACCACAGTGGGCTGCGGGATGACCATGCGCGGCACCCCGGAGCGCACCTCGGCAGCCCCGCGCGCCGGCACAGCGGGTACCGGCTGCTCCCCGGAGGCCAGCGACTCGCTCACGTCGCCGAGCACCACCGACAGCGGCACCTCCAATGCGTCGCAGATCGCGGCCAACAGCTCGCTGGACGCCTCCTTGCGGCCCCGTTCGACCTCCGACAGATAGCCCAGGCTCACTCGGGCGTTGCTGGACACCTCACGCAGGGTGCGGCTCTGTGCAGTGCGTGCCCGACGCAGGCTGTCCCCGATCGCCTCACGTAGCAGGACTGCCATGTCGTTCTCCCCACTCGTCGCCACCGGATACGGGCCTGTCGGCACTCATCCTGCCCAACGCAGCAAGACCCGCGCTCAGTTCCCCGGCTCCCACCTATCCTCGCATGTGGCCGCGCCCGAGGTGCTCACCTCACCGGGTGCTGGGTGAGCAGGGCCGCCTGCTGGGCCCGCATCCCCGCGCGCCGCAGTCGCATGGCCCGCACCACGTAGTCGACCCCGGTGATCACGGTGAGCGCCACGGCCAGCGCCATCACGGTCTGCGCCAGCAGGTCGGCACCCGCAGGCAGGGGTAGCACGTAGAGGCCGATGGCCACCGCCTGCACGAACGTCTTGACCTTGCCTCCGCGGCTGGCCGGGATCACCCCGTGGCGGATCACCCAGAAACGGAGCAGCGTCACGCCGACCTCACGGACCGCGACGACGGCCGTCACCCACCAGCTGAGCTCGGCGAGCAGGCTCAGCCCGACGAGCGCAGCCCCGGTGAGCGCCTTGTCTGCGATGGGGTCGGCGAGCTTGCCGAACTCGGTCACCAATCCGCGCTTGCGCGCAATCTCTCCGTCGAACCGGTCGGTGAACGACGCCACCGCGAACACCCCGAACGCCAGGACCCGCCACCGTACGGAGGCACCCCCGCCGGCGAAGAGGGCCAGCAGGAACACGGGCACCAGCGCCAGCCGCAGCATCGTCAGCAGGTTGGCGATGTTGAGCACCGGGGGCGGGGGCGGACGACTGCTCACCCCGCGCGTCCCAGCACCTCGAGCGCCTCCACGACCAGGTCGACCCCGTCCGAGCCGACCACGACGGCGCGCACCAGGTCGCCGATCTCCCCGACTCCCACCTCGGTGAACACGCACTCGCCGTCCACCTCGGGTGCCTGATGCGCAGCTCGGCCGGTGGCGATGGCGACCTCGCCCGCAGTCAGCTCCTGGACGCCGTCGAGTTCGGTGCCGTCCCGCTCCACCAGCACCACCACCTCGGTGCCGATGCGGTCCTCCGCGCGCTGACTGGTCAGCTCGTCGACGAGGCGGGCGACGCGCTGCACCCGGTCGGTGACCACGCGACCGGGCAGGTGACCGTCGAGTTCCGCCGCCTCGGTGCCGTCCTCGTCGGAGTAGCCGAACACCCCCACCGCGTCGAGGCGGGCGCCGATGAGGAACTGCTCGAGCTCCCGTAGGTCCTCCTCGGTCTCACCGGGGAAGCCAACGATGACGTTGGTGCGGATACCGGCCTCGGGGCACCGGTTCCGGATCTGATCGCACAGCGCGAGGAAGCTCACCCGGTCACCGAAGCGGCGCATCCGGCGCAACACCGGACCCGAGGCGTGCTGGAAGGAGAGGTCAAAGTAGTCGGCCACCCCCGCGGTGTCAACGATGGCGCGTACCAGCGCGGGGCGGGTCTCCGCAGGCTGCAGGTAACTGAGGCGGACCCGGTCGATGCCCGCGACGGCCGCCAACTCCGGCAGCAGGGTGTCCAGCAGTGTCGGCTCCCCCAGGTCCTTGCCGTAGGACGTGGAGTTCTCGCTCACCAAGTACAGCTCGCGCACACCCTGCTCGGCCAGCCAGCGCGCCTCGCTCAGCACCTCGGCGGGGCTGCGGGAGACGAAGGAGCCGCGGAAGGAGGGGATGGCGCAGAACGAGCAACGGCGGTCGCAGCCGGAGGCGAGCTTGAGCGGGGCCACCGGCGCGTCGTTCAGCCGTCGGCGCAGCACGCGGCCGGTCGGGCCCCAGGCGTGGCCGGGCACGGTCACCTCGGCGGCCGCGGCCGGACGCTGCACCGGGGCGATGGGCAGCAGCAGGCGACGGTCCGACGGGGTGTGCGAGGCGACGGTGTGCCCGTCCAGGAGTTCGGTGAGGCGCGCCGCCAGCTGGGGGTAGTGGTCGAAGCCGAGGACCGCGTCGGCCTCGGGCAGTTCGGCGGCCAGCTGCTCGCCGTAACGCTCGGCCAGGCAGCCAACGGCAACGACCTTGGCCCCGGTGTCGGCGGCGGCGAGCAGGGTGTCGATGGAGTCCTTCTTGGCCTGCTCGACGAACCCACAGGTGTTCACCACGACCAGGTCGGTCTCCGCGCCGTCGGCGACCAGCTCGAAGCCGCCATCGGCGAGGCGCCCGGCCAGCTCCTCGGAGTCCACCTCGTTGCGGGCGCAACCCATGGTGAGCAGGGACACACGCGGGTTGCGGACCGGGGCTGACACGGGTGCAGCCTATCGGTCACCCGGTCACTACCGTGGCGCACATGAGGTCGGGCGAGGTGGCGGTCCGCCGGGCGCGGACCTCCGACGTGCCCGGGATCAAGGCGCTCGTCGACCGCTACGCCGGCCGGATCCTGCTGGAGAAGGACCTGGTGACGTTGTACGAGGCGGTGCAGGAGTGCTGGGTGGCCGAAATGGAGGGTCGGCTGGTGGGCTGCGGTGCGTTGCACGTGCTGTGGTGCGACCTCGGCGAGGTGCGCACGGTGGCCGTCGACCCGGCGGTACGCGGCCGGGGCGTCGGGCACGCGGTGGTGGGTCGGCTGGTGCAGGTGGCCCGCGAGCTGGAGCTGAGCCGGGTGTTCGTGCTGACGTTCGAGGTGGCGTTCTTCGGCAGGCACGGCTTCGTCGAGATCGAGGGGACGCCGGTGGACGCCGCGGTGTACGAGGAGATGCGGCGCAGCTACGACACCGGCGTCGCGGAGTTCCTCGACCTCAGCTACGTCAAACCGAACACCTTGGGCAACACCCGCATGCTCCTCACCCTCTAGCGTGTGCATCTGGCGACCTACCTGATCACCTACACCAAGTCCCCCGGGGTCCCCCGGGCGCACCCCGGCCGAGACGAGCACCCACCGGCTCACCGGGCCTGGTGGACAGCGGCCGCTGACGGTCGGCGCTCGACCGGACCGTCAGCGCCTGGTCGACCTCGACCTGCCTCAGTCGACGGCAACGTCCATTCGGCGACCCGCTCAGTCGACCTCGGCCTCAGCGTCCAGCGGGTCGCCGCCCCTGACCGACCACAGCAACCCGTCGAGTTCCTCGGGCTTGACCAGCACGTCGCGCGCCTTGGAACCCTCACTGGGCCCGACGACCCCCTTGGTCTCCATCAGGTCCATGAGCCGACCGGCCTTGGCGAAGCCGACGCGGAGCTTGCGCTGCAACATCGACGTCGACCCGAACTGGCTGGTCACTACCAGCTCGATGGCCTGCAGCAGCACGTCCATGTCGTCGCCGATGTCGGGGTCGACGTCGTGACGCTCGGACGCCTTCTGCGCGGTGACCCCCTCGGTGTACTCCGGCTGCGCCTGGGTCTTCGCGAACTCGACGATCGCCGATATCTCCTGGTCGGTGATGAACGCACCCTGCAGCCGCACCGGGCGCCCGGATCCCATCGGAAGGAACAGCGCGTCGCCCATGCCGATGAGCTTCTCCGCTCCCGGCTGGTCGAGGATCACCCGGCTGTCGGTCAGCGAGGACGTGGCGAACGCCAGCCGCGAGGGCACATTGGTCTTGATCAGGCCGGTGACGACGTCGACGGAGGGTCGCTGCGTGGCCAGCACCAGGTGGATGCCGGCGGCCCGCGCCTTCTGGGTGATCCGGACGATGGCGTCCTCGACGTCGCGCGGGGCAGTCATCATCAGGTCGGCCAGCTCGTCGACGATCGCCAGGATGTAGGGGTAGGGCCGGTACACCCGCTGGCTGCCCAGCGGGGCGCTGATCTGGCCCGACCGCACCTTGGTGTTGAAGTCGTCGATGTGGCGGACCTTGTTCACCTGCATGTCCTGGTAGCGCTGCTCCATCTCCTCCACCAACCAGGCGAGCGCAGCGGCCGCCTTCTTCGGCTGGGTGATGATGGGCGTAATGAGGTGCGGGATGCCCTCGTAGGGGGTGAGCTCCACCATCTTGGGGTCGATGAGGATCATCCGGACCTCGTCCGGCGTCGCCCGTGCCAGCAGGCTGACCAGCATCGAGTTGACGAAGCTCGACTTGCCGGACCCGGTGGAGCCCGCGACCAGCAGATGCGGCATCTTCGCGAGGTTCGCGGTGACGAAGTGGCCCTCGATGTCCTTGCCCAACCCGATCACCAGCGGGTGGTGGTCCCGCTTGGCCGTGGGGGCCAGCAGCACGTCGGCCAGGCGCACCATGTCCCGGTCGGTGTTGGGCACCTCGATACCCACCGCGGACTTGCCGGGTATGGGCGCCAGCAGCCGGACGTTGTCGGTGGCCACCGCATAGGCGATGTTGCGGGCCAGCGCGGTGATCTTCTCCACCTTCACACCGGGACCCAGCTCGACCTCGTACCGGGTGACGGTGGGGCCCCGGGTGAATCCCGTGACCGCGGCGTCGATGGCGAACTGCTCCAGCACCCCGGTGATGGCCTCGATCATGGCGTCGTTGGCGATGGAACGGGTCCTGGGCGGGTCACCGGCCTTGAGCAGGTTCACCGGCGGCAGCGTGTAGTCACCCTCGACCACCCGGTCCAGGGTGAGCTGCTCGCTGTCGACCGGCGCGGGTGGCGTGGCGGCGACCACGGGTGCGCGGACAGGCCCCGGCTGCTCAGGCTCGCCGGCCTGGTCGGCGGCCGCTGCCTGACGGCGGCGCGTGGGCCTGCGCAGCTTGTCGGTGAGGACGGCGGCAGTGTCGTCGTCGTCGAACAGGTCCAGCTCGTCACCCTGGGGTTCGGCCACCTCACGGCGGTCGAGCGCTCGACGTCTCAGCGTGCGCAGCCGGCCGGGGACCTGACGCACTGTGGTGCCGGTGAGCACCAACGTGCCGAACAGCCCGGCGAGCACCAGCAGCGGCGCTGCGAGCCAAGCACTGACGCCGCGGGCGAGCGGGTCACCGGTGAGGAACCCGACGAGCCCCCCGGCGCGCCGCCAGCCAGGGAGATCGGCGGGCTGGCCCGACGCCAGGTGCCACAGGCCCAGCGCGGAGACGCCCAGCAACAACCCGCCGAGCACCAGCCGTGGACGGTGCTCCGGAACCGGGACGCTGCGCAGCAGGATCACCGCCACCGCGACCAGCAGCAGGGGCAGCAGGGCAGCGCCCGAACCGACGACGGCGCGGAGGGCCGTGTCCAGGACCGACCCGACCGGTCCTCCGGCGTTGCCCCATACCCCGGCGGCGACCACGACGGCGGCGGCGAGGAGCCCGAGCGCGATCCCGTCACGACGGTGGCCGTGCTCGATCTCCCTGCTGCGGCCGATGGCGCGGGCGCCGGCACCGACGGCGCGGGCGAACCCACTCCAGACCGCGCGGACCGCCCGGGAGGCCACACCGGGTGCGCGGGGGGTCACCACGGTGCGGGTGTTCCTGGCGGGCGTCCTGCGCGTGGCGGGACGAGTCGTGCTGTTCGTGCTCCGGCGTGGCGCTCGCTTGGCCGGACCACGGGTAGTCGTCTTGCCTGCCATGCGGTGAAGGTTAGTCCCCCAGACACCATCAGCCCCAGCAAGAACATGCGTTACGTCGGGGTGAGTCGAACGTGTCCCGACCGCAGTGTGTCCCGACCGCAGTGTGTCCGCCGGCCGGGCGGGCGCCGCGCCGGGAAGCACCGCCGGCCGGGTGGTTGAGGAGGGCGGGGTGGCAGGGTCAGGTGGTCGGTCAGCCCCTCAGGTACCCGGCAGCCCGCAGATCAGCGGCCAGCACCTCCAGCTGCGCCACATCGGGCGCCACGATGGGCAGCCGTGGGTCGCCCACATCTCGGCCCGTGAGCCGGAGCGCCGCTTTGCTGAAGCTCACCCCGCCGAGCCTGGACATCGCCAGGACGAGCCTCATGAGGCCGGTGTTGAGTTCCCGAGCGCGCGCGACATCACCCGCCTCGAACGCGTCGAGCAGCTCCAGAAGAGAGCGGGTGCCGACGTGGCTGATCACGCTGACGAACCCGACCGCGCCGACGGAGAGCCACGGTAGGTTCACCGGGTCGTCCCCGGAGTACCAGGCCAGGCCCGTCTCCGCGATGAGGGTGGCTGCGGCCGCGAACTCACCCTTCGCGTCCTTGACCGCCACGATGCGGGGGTGCTCGGCGAGCCGGCGCAACGTGTCCGCTTCGATGGGCACCACCGAACGCGGCGGGATGTCGTAGACCATGACGGGTAGGTCGGTGGCGTCGGCGACGGCGCTGAAGTGCGCGATGAGGCCCGCCTGGGAGGGCCGTGAGTAGTACGGGGTGACCACCAACAAGCCGTGCGCCCCGGCGTCGGCGGCCTCGCGGGCCAGCTCGATCGAGTGCGCGGTGTCGTTGGTACCCGCCCCGGCCACCACCGTGATCTCCGGCCCCACAGCGTCGAGCACCGCCCGCAGCAGCGTCGCCTTCTCCGCCGAGCTGGTGGTGGGCGACTCCCCCGTCGTCCCCGCGAGCACCAAACCGTCGCAGCCCTGCCCCACCAGGTGCACCGCCAAGCGCACCCCGGCGTCGACGTCCAGGCCACCCGTGCTGTCGAACGGGGTGACCATCGCGGTGAGCATCCGGCCGAAGGGTCGCCGGGTTGCAGTCGTGCCGACACCGGTTGTCATGGGCCAGCACGTTACCTGGCGACGGCCCCGCCCTCCGGGGTTTGGCCGTTCGCGATCACTCGTCGAGCTGACCCCGGGCACATTCGGCGACCGGTTGCCCGGCTCAGACGGCGACCGGCGCGGAGATCGCCGGGTGGTGCTGGTAGTCGAGCAGGGCGATGTCCTCGTAGGTGTAGTCGAAGATCGTCGGTGCCCTACGCAGTTGCAGCCGCGGGTACGGGTACGGCTCGCGCTCCAGCTGGGTGGTCACCGCCTCGACGTGATTGTCATAGATGTGGCAGTCACCACCGGTCCACACGAAGTCGCCCACTGCGAGGTCGAGTTGCTGGGCCACCAGGTGCGTGAGCAACGCATAGCTCGCGATGTTGAACGGCACCCCAAGGAACAGGTCGGCGCTGCGCTGATAGAGTTGGCACGAAAGCCTCCCGTCGGCCACGTAGAACTGGAACAACGCGTGACAGGGCGGAAGCGCCATCTGGGCGATCTCCCCGACGTTCCACGCCGAGACGAGGTGCCGACGCGAGTCGGGATTGGTGCGCAGCGACTGCATCACCGCAGCGATCTGGTCCACATGCGCGCCGCTGGGCGCCGGCCAGCTGCGCCACTGCACGCCGTAGACCGGTCCGAGCTCACCGTCGGGGTCGGCCCACTCGTCCCAGATACTCACGCCGTGCTCGCGCAGCCACCCCACGTTGGAGTCCCCGCGCAGGAACCACAGCAGCTCGTAGGCGATGGAGCGCAGGTGCACCCGCTTGGTGGTGACCAGGGGGAACCCCTGCGCCAGGTCGAAGCGCAGCTGGCGGCCGAATACGCTGCGGGTGCCGGTGCCGGTGCGGTCGGACTTGGACGTGCCGGTGGCCAGCACCTCGGCCAGCAGGTCCTCGTACGGGGTCGGCACTGTGCGCATCAGGCCTCCATGCTCGATGGTCGGCTTCGCACGCTCAGGCCTCCGTGCTCGATGGTCGGCTTCGCACGCTCAGGCCTCCGTCACGTACGGGCTCGACGCCACCTCGGTGCCGTCGGTCAGGGTGGCGATCTCGAAGTCGCGGAACACATTCGACGCGGCATCCTGCAGAATGCGCAAACACGCCACGGCCAGCGCACGCACCTCGATATCGGCGTGGTCGGTGGCTCGGGCCGCGACGAAATGCCGCCAGGCGCGGTAGTTGCCGGTGACGACGAGCTGGGTTTCGGTGGCCCCAGGCAACAGGGCCAATGCGGCATGCCTGGCCTGCTTGCGGCGCAGCCCCGCGGCGGGTTCCGCACGCAGCCGAACCTCCAGCGCGCCCACCAACTGGTCATGCGCGGCACGGCTCGCATCGACGCCGCGCGCGAACAGTGCCTCCAACTCGGGGTCCCCGGCCACCCCCGCGGGAACGACCACATTCGCACCGTCGACCGGCACATGGCGGGGGGACAGCTCCGACGTCGAGAAATGGCGGTGACGCAGCACCTCGTGGGCGACCGACCGGGAGACGCCGCGGACATACAGGGTGGCGTGGCCGTGCTCGAGTACCGACAAGTGCCCGACCTCCAGCACATGTCGGAGGAAACCGGCGTTGGTGGCCGTGTCGGGCCGGGGCTTGGACCAACTCTGGTAACACGCGCGGCCGGCAAACTCCGCCAGGGCCGCGCCGCCGTCAGCGTCGGTGACCCACGGCACGTCGGGCGGCGGCACGAACTCCGTCCGGGCCACGAGCCGCACCGACAGCGGCAGGGTGTGCGGCACGCCGCGGCCTCCTTGAGTCGGGACGGGAACACCGATGACCCTATCCGCCGGGCCCGACGCCGATCTCGGTAACCGCACCCACGCAACCCGCGCTCTGCTTGATGGCAGCTGCTTGACCGACGTCATAGATGATGTCAGTATGGCGTCATGGACCTCACCGCATATACGGATTCACTTCGGGACGATCTCAGCGCGGCGGCAGCGCTGGGTGACGAGCAGACCCGCCGCACGGCTGCCGCCCTGGCCTCATCCTTCGAACCAGCTGCTCGCCTCACGCTCATGTCGGCACTGTCTGACCTTGCTGCCGAGGTCACGGCCGCCCTAGGCGACCGGGTGGTCGAGGTTCGGCTGGACGGGCGCAACGTTCGTGTCGTGGTCACCGGTGACCAGCCGGGCACCGAAACCGCCTCCGATGCCAAGGCACGGACGATCGAAGACGTCACCGGTGACATCAGCCGCGTCACGCTGCGCATGGTCGAGCAGGTCAAGGCGAAGGCGGAGCAGGCGGCCACCAAGGAGGGGGTGTCACTGAACTCGTGGCTGTCCCAGGCGGTGCAGGGTGCGCTGCGCGAACCCGGCTCCACCCCCCGGTCACCGTTCGACAAGGGCAGCCACGGCTCGCTGCGCGGGCGGGTACAGGGATGACCGCCCCGCGCGCGGAGTCCGAACCCCGCACGGAGCACTTCCCCACGTCAGGACCCGTCGAACTCGAGGTGCACGTCGGCTCCGGCTCGGTGCTGGTGGAGTTGGTGGAGCTGTCCGCCCCCGCCGTCGATGTAGTGGAGGTGACGGTGCAGGCCGGGCCGGGCAGCTGGTGGCAGCAGGGGCTCTCGGGCATGCTCTCGATGCTGGGTGCCGGCCAGGGTGACACGGCGGGACGGACCGACCCGGCCGGATTGGGTTCGGATGCGGTGACCGCCACCCACATCAGCTTCTCCCCCTCGCGTCAGCGGCTCGTGGTGCGCTCGCCACAGGCCGGTGCGGCCCGCGCGGTGCCGCTGGACGTGCAGATCACCGCCCCAGCCGGCTCCCGGGTGCTCACCCGCACCGGGTCGGCTTCGGTTGAGGTCACCGGCACCGCGGGCAGCGTGGACTCCAGTGCGGGATCGGGCGAGGTCACGGTGCAGGACGTGGCCCACGGCGTGGACGTACGCACCGGATCGGGGGCCGTCCGTGCGGGTCACCTGGCCGAGGGTGGCCGTATCCGCACCGGCTCGGGAGACCTCGTGGTGGACGCCGCTGCCGGCGAACTCGACCTGGTCACGGGTTCGGGCGATCTCCGTATCGGCATCGCCGCTGGGGTGTTGGCCGAACTGGATGTGCGTTCGGGTTCCGGCACCGCCCGTTGCGAGCTGCCCATCGTCGACAGCGACGACGCGGCCGACACCGCGACCGCGACGGTGCGGGCCCGAACCGGCTCGGGGAACGCGCTGGTGCACGGGGCGCATTAGACCCGCGGGGCCGGTGACAGACTCTCCGGCGTGAGTTCCGGGATCAGGCTGCGCACCGACCGACTGTTGCTGCGGCCCTACCGGGTGACCGATGTCGACGACCTGCTCGCCATCCGCTGCGACCCCGGAGCGGTCCGCTACCGCAACTGGGGGATGCCCGACCGGGTCCAGGTGGAGGACGCGGTCCGCACCCGCATGGTGATGGATCGCCTGGTGTCGCCCGGTGACTGTCTGGTGCTCGCCGCCGAGGTCCGCGGCCGCGTCGTCGGAGACGTATCCCTGGAGTGGGTCAGCGCAGAGCACGCCCAGGGTCAGATCAGCTTCGCCTTCCATTCGGACGTGCACGGCCGCGGCTACGCGAGCGAGGCGGCGGGGGCGGTGTTGGATCTCGCGTTCGACCACGTGCAGCTGCATCGGGTGTCCGGGAGCTGCGACGCGCGGAACACCGTCTCGGCCGCGCTGATGCGCCGGCTTGGGATGCGGCAGGAAGCGCATTTCGTGCACAGCGAGACGGTGGGTGGCGACTGGGGCGACGAGCTGGTATTCGCGGTACTGGAGGACGAGTGGCGGTCCCGACGACGGGTCAACGCACCACCGCCGTCGTGAGGGCAGCCGCCAGGTCGCCGCGCTCCCCGACCGCCACCCCGTCGAGCGCGAGCCACTGAGCCATCTCAGCCAAGGACACCGCGAGCGCCTCGGCCACGACCCCGACGTCCACCCCCGGCTCGGCGAACGCCCCGGGCACCCGGAGCACGCCCGCGCCGCGGTCGGCCTTGAGGTCCACCCGGGCCACCAGGTGCCCGTCGAGCAGGAACGGGAACACGTAGTACCCGTGCACCGGGCCTGGGGGGTGTAGATCTCCAGTCGGTACCGGAAACCGAACACCCGCTCGGTGCGCGGTCGGCAGAACACCAACGGGTCGAACGGGGACAGCAGGGCCGCACCCCGCACCTGTCGGGGGTGGCGCGCGGCGTGGTGCAGGTACGCCGATGCACCCCAGCCTCGGACGTTGACGGGCAGCAGCGTGCCGTCGGCCACCAGCTCGGCCACCGCGGCCCGCGAACGCTGGGGTGGCAGGCGGTAGTAGTCACGCAGGTCGGGTTCGGTGGCCACCCCCAAGGCCACCGCGGACCGCTCCACCAGTGCGCGTACCGCATCCGGCTCAGCCACCTCCCGGCGCAGCACGTCGGCGGGCAGCACCCGCTCACTCAGGTCGTAATGGCGCTGGAAACCCACCCGCGTGGCCGTGGTGAGCGCCCCGGTGCTGAACAGGTGCTCGCACACCACCTTGGTGTCGCTGCGGTCCCACCACGGCCCCTTCCCGCCCGAGCGCTCCGCAGCCAGTCGGCGCTCCAGCTCACCCGCGGTGCTCGGGCCGAGTTCGGTGACGGCCGCGAGCACGTCGTCGACCAGCGCCGGGCTGCGCTGCACAGCTCCGGTGTGCGCTCGCCAACCGAGTTCCGCCCGCGCCCGCATCCGCCAACGCAGCAACGGCCAGTCCTGCACCGGGACCAGCGCCGCCTCGTGCGCCCAGTACTCCACGAGCAGCCGCGGTCGGCGAGCACCGTTGCCCCACGCCGCGAAGTCCAACAACGTCCGGTCGTAGGAGCCGAGCCGGCTGAACACCGGCATGTAGTGGGCACGTACCGCCACCGACACCGAGTCGAGCTGCAGCAGCTGCACCCGGCCAAGTACCCGCTGCAGGTGCTGGCGGGTGACCGGGCCAGCTGGGGCGCGGTCGGTGAAGCCCTGCGCGGCGAGCGCCGTGCGACGGGCTGCGGCAGCGGTCATCACAGGCACGGCCATGCTCGACCACCCTGCCAGGCCCCACCGACGCCGGCTGTCGGTGTGGCATCGTGCACGGTGATGAACTCGCGAACGGTTCGCCCGCGTAGGGCAGGAACTGAGGTTCACCGTGGCGCTGGCAGCAGTCCGCGACGCGACCGCCGCCGACGCCGCGGTGATGGCCGCGGTGCAGCTGGACGTGTGGCGCACGGCGTACGCGACGTTCCTGCCGCCCGACGTGCTCGCCGCCCTCGACCTGCCCACGGCGACCGCCGCGTGGCAACAGGCCATCACTGCTGACGGCGGGGCGCACCTGCTCGTGGCTACCGAGGGCGGGGTGGTCACCGGTTTCGCCGCGGGCAGCGGCGTCGAGGTGACCACCTTGCTCGTGGCGCCGCGGTGGACCCGACGCGGGCACGGCGGTCGGCTGCTCGGCAGCATGGCCGAGCGGCTGCGCACCGACGGTGCCGAGCGTGCCCAGGCGTGGGTGGCTGACGGTGACGACGCGGCGCGGGCGTTCTTCCCCCGGTACGGTTGGCACCCCGACGGCACCGTGCGGAGCTCGCACCACGGGGCCACCGTGCTGCGCGAACTCCGCCACACCGGGGAGCTGGACGTGCGGTGGTCATGACGTGCGGTTGCGCCGCTGCGTCCGCCCCATACGACCACCCTGCCAGCCAGCAGCCCGCTCACTCGCACCAGTGGTCGTCCGTTGTTGGGAACGTCGTCGGCTGGCACAACCGCCCTGGCTGCGCTCAAGTCTCTTCTGGATCGGGGCCACGCGCTGCCCTCCCGCCGTCGACCGGTAGGACGGTTCCGCTGAGGAAACTGGCGTCCTCGGACAACAGGTACGCCACAGCGGCGGCCACCTCCTCGACTCGGCCGGCTCGCCCGAGCGGGTGCACCAGCGCCATCTGTCTGCGCGTACGGTCGGCGGCCTCGGGTCCCTGCTGGTCGACATAGTTCTCGTACCGCTCGGTGCTGATGGAGCCCAATGCCACCGTGTTGGTTCGGATCCCGGCCGAGCCGTAGTCAACGGCCAGCACGCGGGTCAACCCTTCGATGGCTGCCTTGGCGGTGACGTACGGCAGGGCACCGCGCACCGCACGCTGCGCCTGATGGCTGGAGACGTTCACGATGGCACCCCCGCTACCGCCGGTGAGGAACCGGCGGATCGCGGTCGCGGACCCGACGACCGCAGGAGCCAGGTTCAACATGATCAGGTCGAGCACCTCCCGCACCGGCGCGACGTCGAGCGCGGCGTCGCGGAACACAGCGGCGTTGTTGACCCAGCCGGTGAGGTTGCCCGCGGCCTGCGCGCGGTCGGCCGCCTGATCGGCCACGGCCTCGTCAGCGGCACTGCAGACGACCGGGATGACGCGTGCACCGGCGCCGTGGTCGGCGGTCCACTCCAAGGCGGCGGGGTCCAGCTCGATCGCGACGCGGGTCGCCGCCGCCAGGCCCGGCGCCCATCGACGCGCTACAACGGACGCAGGGCACAACGGGCACTTGGTGGCACGGGTGCGGGTGCCCGACACTGGCATCACCGTCGAGAGCACCGTGACATACCCCGCCGAACCCTTGTCCCCTGGAGAACCCGTGAACCGTTCCATCCGCGTCGCCGTGCAGCTGCAGCCCCAGCACGCCGACTACGCCCACATCCGGGACGCCGATACTGCGCGCGGAGGCACTCGGCGTGGACCTCGTGATGAACTGGGACCACTTCTACCCGCTGTACGGCGACCCCGAGGGCAAGCACTTCGAGTGCTGGACCATGCTCGCCGCCTGGGCGGAGCAGACCGAGCGGGTGGAACTCGGCGCGTTGGTGTCCGGGGGTGGCTACCGCAACCCGGACCTGTTGGCGGACATGGCCCGTACCGTGGATCACATCTCCGGTGGGCGGCTGGTGCTCGGTATCGGCGGCGGCTGGTTCGAGAAGGACTACGCCGCCTACGGCTACGACTTCGGCACGCCCGGCTCACGGCTGCGGCTGTTGGGCGAGAACCTGGGGCGCATCTCGTCCCGACTCGGCGAGCTCAACCCCCCGCCGACCCGGCGCATCCCCGTGCTGATCGGCGGCGGTGGTGAGCGCAAGACGCTGCGGCTGGTGGCCGAGCACGCCCACATCTGGCACTGCTTCGGCGACGCGGACGTGCTGCGGCACAAGAGTTCCGTGCTGGCCGAGCACTGCGCACACGTCGGGCGCGACCCGCAGGAGATCGAGCGCTCGGCGGCCGCCCCGAAGGACCGCGGAGACCTCGATGTCCTGGCCGAGCTCGGCGTCAGCCTGTTCACCATCGGGGTAGGCGGGCCCGAGTACGACCTGAGTTCCCTGCCCGAGCTGCTGCGCTGGCGCGACGCACGCAACGCGGGCTGATCAAAGGCGCCCCTCGGCCGCCTCCAGGGCCACGGCGCGCTTCATCGTCTCCCGCGCCCGGCTGCGGTCCCCCGCGGCGTCGTATGCGACGGCCAGCCGGAAGGTGGTGCGCCAGTCGTCGGGTGCCTCCTCGTAATCCGCCCGCCGCTCGGCGAAGTAGGCGTCGGCGGCGTCACGGTCGATGCGGCCGGACGGGCGCCGTGGCAGGGACGCGGTGTCGGGCAGGGCCCCCTCCGCGTGCAACCGCCGCGCCAGGTGCTGGTGCCGTAGCCCGGCGCGCAGCGTCGCACCCACCACCCACAGCCCCAGCGGTACCAGCGCCAGCACCCCGACTCCGAGGCCGACGGGCCCCACTGTCCCGGCCCGCACCAGAACGACCCCGAGGTAACCGAGGAAACCGACGTAGCACAGTGTGGCCGCAGCGAGAGCCAGGGCGACCCGGCGGGCCCTCACAGTTCGAGCAGGTGTTCCAGGCCCACGGTGAGACCGGGGCGCGAGCTGATCTGACGTACCCCCAGCAACACCCCCGGCACGAAGGAGCTGCGGTCGAGGGAGTCGTGCCGCAGGGTCAGCGTCTCCCCCTGAGTGCCGAACAGCACCTCCTGATGCGCCACCAGCCCGGCCAGCCGCACCGAATGCACGCGCACCCCGTGCAGCAGCGCGCCGCGGGCGCCGTCGAATTCACTGGTGGTGGCGTCGGGCGCGGGCGACATGGCGGCGTCGGTGCGTGCGGCCGCCACCAGCTCCGCGGTGCGCGCTGCCGTGCCGGAGGGCGCGTCGACCTTGGCGGGGTGGTGCAGCTCGACGATCTCCACCGATTCGTAGAACCGCGCGGCCATGGCGGCGAAGCGCATGCTCAGCACCGCGCCGATGGCGAAGTTCGGGGCCACCAGCACACCCAGCTCCGGCTTGGGCTCGAGCCACGCGCGGACCTGGTCGAACTTCGGCGCGTCCCAACCCGTGGTGCCCACCACAGCGTGGATGCCCTGGTCGACGCAGAAGCGCACGTTCTCCATGACCACGTCGGGATGGGTGAAGTCGACGACCACCTGCGCACCCGCGTCAGCGACGTTGAACAGCCAGTCGCCGGCGTCGACCACGGCAACCAGGTCCAGGTCCTGCGCCTCGTCGACGGCCTTGCACACCTGCTCACCGACCTTGCCCCGTCCGCCCAGCACCCCCACCCGGATCGGTTCGACCACCTGATGCTGCTCCGGCCCCTGCTCCGTCACTGCTGACTCCACTCCGTCGCATCCGATCCAAGCCGATACCGCAGATCTCACCCGGCCACCGCGGCCTGCACGGCTGCGGGCAGGTCGCGGGCGTGAGCGTACGGCCCCACCACCGCCAACCCGCGCGGGCGCCGCAACACGTCGGCGGCGACCGCCCCCACCTCTGCGGCCGTCACCGCGTCGATGCATTCCAAGGTGTGTTCCACGTCGAGATGGTCGCCGTGACTCAGCTCACCACGCCCGAGCCTGCTCATCCGCGACGCCGAGTCCTCCAGACCGAGTACCAGCCCCCCGCGCAGCTGTCCCTTGCCGCGCGCCACCTCCGCGTCGCTCAGGCCGCCGACGACCACGTCCTCCAGCACGTCCTGCACCACCGACACCACCTCGCCCAGGTTATCCGGCTGGCAACCGGCATACACGGAGAATGCGCCGGCATCGGCATGGCTCTCGACGCCGGAGTAGACGGAGTACGCCAACCCGCGCTCCTCGCGCACCCGCTGGAACAGCCGTGAACTCATGCCGCCGCCGACTGCGGCGTTCAGTACGGCAAGCGCCCAACGCCGGGGGTGGTGGCGGTCCATCGAGCGCATCCCCAGTACCACGTGGGCCTGCTCGCTGTCCCGCTGCACCACACTCAGCCCGGGACGCCCCGGCAGGCGTGCCCGGCCTCGGCGGGGCGCCTCGGGCTCGGCCGTGGGATGGCCGTGCCCGGCGAATGTTGCCCGCACCAGCCGCACCACCTCGTCGTGGTCGACGTTTCCCGCGGCGGAGACCACCATTCGCTCCGGGGTGTAGCGGCGGCGGTGGAACGAGTGCAGCTGGGTGCGGGTCATCGCCTCGACCGAGGAGACGCTGCCGATGATGGGGCGGCCCAGCGGGTGTTCACCGAACAAGGTGGTGCCGAACGTGTCGTGCAGCAGGTCCTCGGGGTCGTCGTCGCGCATCGCGATCTCCTCCAGCACCACCCCGCGCTCCACTTCGACGTCCCCGGACGCGCAGCTGCCCCGCAGCACCACGTCGCCGACCAGGTCGACGGCCAGGGCCAGGTCGGTGTCGAGCACGTGGGCGTAGAAGCAGGTGTGCTCCTTGGCGGTGAAGGCGTTGAGTTCACCGCCGACGGCGTCGACGGCCTCGGCGATGCCGAGCGCGGTGCGGGTGGGTGTGCCCTTGAACAGCAGGTGCTCCAGGAAGTGCGCTGCTCCGGCCACACTGGGTTGCTCGTCGCGCGAGCCCACCCCCACCCACACCCCCACCGAAGCGGAACGCACCCCGGCGACGCGCTCGGTGATCACCCGCAGCCCCCCGGGCAGCTGGGTCCGGTGGACGGTGGTCTCGGCGGGGTCGGGCACGGCTCTCCTCGGGCGCTGCAGGGTGGCACGAACACGGCCGCGGCGACCGCGCGTGCACCCCCCAGGCACCTGCGGCCGCCGCGGCGGTTGGTCATCCGCTCCGGGTCAGGACGCGGGCACCGGCTCCGGCTGCAGCACCGCGGCGTCGGCGGCGGTGTCCTCCGCGACCGGGACCAGGCTGATCTTGCCGCGGTTGTCGATGTCGGCGATCTCGACGCGCAGCTTGGAGCCGATGCTCACCACGTCCTCCACCTTGTCGATCCGCTTGCCCTGGCCCAGCTTGGAGATGTGCACCAGGCCGTCGCGGCCGGGCAGCAGCGAGACGAACGCGCCGAACGCGGTCGTCTTCACCACGGTGCCCAGGAAACGTTCCCCGACCTTGGGTAGCTGCGGGTTGGCGATCGCGTTGATCATGTCGATCGCCGCCTGCGCCGAGCGCCCGTCGGCCGCGCCCACGTAGACGGTGCCGTCGTCCTCGATGGAGATCGACGCCCCGGTCTGATCGGTGATCGAGTTGATCATCTTGCCCTTGGGGCCGATGACCTCGCCGATCTTGTCGACCGGAACCCTGATCGCCGTGATCCGCGGGGCGAACTGGCTCATCTCGTCGGGGGCGTCGATCGCCTCTGCCATCACCTCGAGGATGGTGGTGCGGGCGTTGCGGGCCTGGGTCAGCGCCGCGGCCAGGACGTCGGACGGGATGCCGTCGAGCTTGGTGTCCAGCTGCAGCGCGGTGACGAAGTCCTTGGTTCCGGCGACCTTGAAGTCCATGTCCCCGAACGCGTCCTCGGCACCGAGGATGTCGGTGATGGCCACGTAACGGACCTGACCATCGACCTGGTCGCTGACCAGGCCCATCGCGATCCCGGCGACCGGGGCCTTGAGCGGCACCCCGGCGTTGAGCAGCGACATCGTCGACGCGCACACCGAACCCATGGAGGTGGAGCCGTTGGAGCTCAGCGCCTCCGACACCTGGCGGATCGCGTAGGGGAACTCTTCGCGGCTGGGCAACACGGGCAGCAACGCCCGCTCGGCCAGCGCGCCGTGGCCGATCTCGCGGCGCTTCGGCGAACCCACCCGGCCGGTCTCCCCGGTGGAGTACGGCGGGAAGTTGTAGTGGTGCATGTAGCGCTTGGACTTTTCGGGGCCGAGCGAGTCGATCTGCTGCTCGAGTTTGAGCATGTCCAGGGTGGTGACCCCTAGGATCTGGGTCTCGCCGCGTTCGAACAGCGCGGAGCCGTGTGCCCGTGGGACGAGGGCGACTTCGGCGGAGAGCGAGCGGATGTCGGTGATTCCCCGGCCGTCGATGCGGACCGCCTCGCGCAGGATGCGTTGGCGCACCAGCTTCTTGGTCAGCGAGCGGAACGCGGCACCGATCTCCTTCTCTCGGCCGTCGAAGGTGGTGCCCAGCGAGCCGAGCACCCGCGCCTTGACCTCGTCGAGACGTTCCTCGCGTTCGGCCTTGCCCGCGATGGTCAGCGCCTGCGACAGGTCGGCTGAGGCGGCGGATTCCACGGCCTGCAACGCGTCCGGCGCATAGGCCGGGTAGACCGGGAACTCACCGGTGGGCTTGGCGGCCTTCGCGGCCAGCTCCTGCTGCGCGGTGCACAGCCGGGCGATGAACGGCTTCGCGGCCTCCAGCCCCGAGGCGACGATCTCTTCGGTGGGGGCGGTGGCCCCGCCGGCGACCTTCTCGACGACGGTGGTGGTGGCCTCGGCCTCCACCATCATGATGGCGACGTCGGCGGTGTCACCATCACCGGACACGATTCGCCCGGCGACGACCATGTCGAACACCGCGCCCTCCAGCTGGGTGACGGTGGGGAACGCGACCCACTGGTCGTCCACCAGCGCCACCCGCACCCCGCCCACCGGGCCGGAGAACGGCAACCCGGCGATCTGGGTGGATGCGGAAGCGGCGTTGATGGCCACCACGTCGTACATGTCGTCCGGGTTCAGGCTCATCACCGTGATGACGACCTGGATCTCGTTGCGCAGGCCGTCGACGAACGTCGGGCGCAGCGGCCGGTCGATGAGCCGGCAGGTGAGCACCGCGTCGGTGGAGGGGCGACCCTCGCGGCGGAAGAACGAACCCGGGATGCGACCCGCGGCGTACATCCGCTCCTCGACGTCGATCGTCAGCGGGAAGAAGTCCAGGTGCTCCTTGGGGTGCTTACCGGCGCTGGTGGCCGACAGCAGCATCGTTTCCTCGTCGAGGTAGGCGACCACGGCCGCGTTGGCCTGTTGGGCGAGGCGGCCGGTCTCGAAGCGGATGGTGCGGGTGCCGAAGCTGCCGTTGTCAATTGTGGCGGTGGCCTCGTACACGCCGTCCTCGGTCAGCTGTGCGTGCTCAGTCATGGGTGTCCTCTCGTCTTTCGTGCGTCGTCTCCGCGGGCGCACGGCCGTTGGAGGACCTTCCGGTCCGGGCCGGGCTGCCTGCTCACGGTGGCGGCTACTGGGGGCGGTCTTCGATCGAAGCGTCCGGCTACGTGTCGGACCCCTTGCAGGGCCGGAGCCGGAGGCCACTACCGAGGACCGACTCCACGCCCGCCTCGTGCGGCGGAGCTGGGGATTCGTACCCCTGGGTCGAGCCTGAAGTGCTGATCGAGCTGGAATTGCTGATGGTGGCTGGAAGTGCCGGTGGTTCAGCGGCGTAGCCCGAGCCGCTCGATCAACGAGCGGTAGCGGGCGATGTCGACCTTCGCCACATACTTCAGCAGCCGGCGCCGACGACCCACCAACAGCAGCAAGCCGTGGCGTGAGTGGTGGTCGTGCTGGTGCAGCTTGAGGTGCTCTGTGAGGTCGCGGATACGCTTGGTCAGCATCGCCACCTGGGCCTCCGGCGAACCGGTGTCGGACTCGTGGAGGCCATATTCGGTGAGGATCGACTTCTTGTCCTCGGTGCTCAACGCCACGTCGTGCTCTCCTGTATTCGATGACGTCCGTGCTGGATACCAGGCACCCGGCGATGCCGGTGGACTCCCCGGGGCGGCCGATGCGGCCGCGGGTGAACGGTGCTGCCGCCACGGACCGCAGCAACGCCGACACCTAGACTATCAGGGACCGGACCCCGTCCTCGACGCCGCGGTCGCCGCTCGGCCCAGCAGCTCCGCCAAACCAGGGGACACCGGGCGCACCACGACCGAGCAGGCAGCGGAGACTATCCGCGGCTATCCGCCGTCGAGGGCGGACCTGGCCTGCCGGGTGTCGTCGGCCATGGCCACCAGCAGCTCGTCCACGGACTCGAAGCGCGCCATCCCCCGCAGCCGGGCGACGAAGTCTACGGCGACGTGCTGGCCGTAGAGGTCGGCCTCGGTGTCGAGCACGAAAGCCTCGACGGTGCGGGCGCGGCCGGAGAAGGTGGGGTTGGTCCCCACCGAGACGGCCGCCTGGTAGCGCTCACCGGGCACCACGCTGCCCACCACCGGCCCGTGTCCGAGGACGGTGAACCACGCCGCGTACACACCGTCACCGGGGACTGCGGAATGCATGGGCGGGGCCACGTTTGCGGTCGGGTAGCCGAGTACGCGGCCACGGCCGTCCCCACGCACCACCACTCCCTCGACCCGGTGGGGGCGACCCAGCGCCTCGGCGGCGGCAGCCACGTCACCGGCGTCGACCAAGGAGCGGATGTAGGTGGAGGAGAACGTCACGTGGTTGTCAGACAGCAACGCTTCCCCGTCGACGCCGAACCCGTAACGATCCCCGAGCCGGGTCAGCAGAGCCACATCACCGGCCGCCTTGTGCCCGAAGGTGAAGCTCCGTCCGACCACCACAGCCAGTGCATGCAGCCGCTCCACCAACACCTCATGCACGAAGCCCTCGGCCGACAGTCGCGACAGCTCGTGGGTGAACGGAAGCACGCAGAACCCGTCCACTCCCAACTCCTCCACCAGGTCGGCCCGCCGCGCCAACGTGGTCAGCTGCGCAGGGTGGCGGCCCGGCCGGACCAGCTCCGCAGGGTGCGGGTCGAAGGTCAGCAGCACGCAGGGCACCCCACGGTGCCTGGCTTGCTCCACGGCCCGGTCGATCAGCTGCGCGTGCCCGCGGTGCACCCCGTCGAACACGCCGATGGTGACGACGCACCTACCCCAACCGGGCGGAACCTCATGAAGACCTCGCCACCGCTGCACGCGCGGGAGCCTACGGCGGCCAGCTGGCGGCCGACCCAACGGGCGGTGACCACTGTCGCTACCGCGGGCGCAGCGTGGCGGGGCGCACCACCATCACCGTCCGCGCCCGCCCGCCGGACTCCTCGAGCAACGCCACCACCTGACCGTGGCAGTCGACGGCGGCGTGTACGCCGGGGTGGCCGCGCGGGTCGAGCCAACGCCCATGGCTGACGGTCTCGGCTTCGACGGCATCGACGTCCCGGCGGCCGAAAGCGGTGAGTGCTGCGGCGTCGATGTCCAGGCTCACCCGCGGGTCGTCAGCGAGCTGGGACAGGGTGCGGGCGTGGCTCAGGTCGAACACGCCAACCCGGGTCCGGCGCAGCGCCGTGAGGTGGCCACCGGTGCCCAACGCCGCACCGAGGTCGCGGGCCAGCGCCCGGACGTAGGTCCCCGAGGTGCATTCCACCTCCACGTCGAGGTCGAGCACGCCCAGCCCACTCACCTCGCCTGGGCGGACGGTGAGCACGGCAAAGCGCGACACGGTGACCGGTCGAGCGGGCAGGTCCAGCTGCTGTCCCGCCCGCACCCGCGCATGGGCCCGCTGCCCGTCGACCTTGAGCGCGCTGACGCTGGCGGGCACCTGCAGGATGTCACCGGTGAGCGTGCGGACGGCCCCCGCCAGCCGGCCCGGGTCGACGTCGACCGCCCCCGACGCGGAGACCAGCTCGCCATCGGCGTCGTCGGTGTCGAAGCTCTGACCCAGCCGCACCGTCGCGGTGTACGCCTTGGTGGTGAGGCTGAGCAGGCCGAGCGTCTTCGTGGCGCGCTCCACCCCCAGCACCAGCACCCCGGTGGCCATCGGGTCGAGGGTGCCGGCGTGGCCCACCTTGCGGGTGCCGAGCAGCTTGCGGCAGCGGGCCACCACGTCATGGCTCGTCAGGCCCGCAGACTTGTCGACGACAAGCAGGCCGGCACCATCGAGTCCGGTGGGGGGTGGACGGTGGGCAGGCACGTCGGATCATCCTGCCGCACCCGCGCTGCCCGGCGAGAACCCCCAGCACGGCCGGCACGACGGGGGGACCGCGCGGTGGCTGTCAGCCAAGCGCGGTGCGCAGCGCGGCCAACACCTCACCCGAGTTGCCCGTAGCGGTGTAACCCGCAGCCAGCCGGTGCCCGCCCCCACCGAGTCGCGCGGCGACGGCGGCCACGTCCACCGCGTCCTTGGCGCGCAGCGACACCGACCACTGGTTGGGTGCGGTCTCCTTGAGCACGGCAGCCACCTCGGCCTCCGACGCGGTGCGGACCAGGTCGACCACACTCTCGGTCTCCTCAGCGCGCATGCCCACCGCATCGCAGCACCGCACCACGGCGTACGCCAGGCCTCGGCCACCGGCAGCCTGTCGGTCGAGGGTGGCCGAGCCGAGCACGGACGACAGCATGCCCAGCCAGCCGAAGGGGTGCGTGTCCATGAGCGGGCGGGACACCTCGACCGGGTCGATGCCCGTGGAGATGAGCCGGGCGGCCAGCTCGTGGGCGTGCGGCCGCGCCCAGCGGAACGACCCGGTGTCGGTGACCAGGCCGGCGTACAGGCAGTGCGCGAGTTCGGAGTCCAGGGCGACACCCCACGCGTCGAGCACCTGGCACACCAGCACGGTGGTCGACTCCGCGGCACCGTCGACGAGGTTCACGCTGCCGAAACGGGCGTTCGACAAGTGGTGGTCGATCACCAGCACCTCGCGGGCACCGCTCATCCGGTCACGCAGCGCACCGAGGCGTCCCACACTGCCGCAGTCGACGGTCACCAGCACGTCGACCTCGCGCGCGACAGCGTCCGCGGCGACCAGCAGCTCGCCGCCGGGCAGCGTACGCAGGCTCTCCGGGGTGCTGGCGGGCTCGGCGAACGCAACCTGAACCGGAACGCCCTTGCGGTGCAGCGCCGTTCCCAGGGCCAACGCGCTGCCGAGGGCGTCCGCATCGGGGTTCACGTGGCAGAGCACCGTCACCGAACTCGCACCGTCGAGCACCACGGCCGCACCCCGAGCATCGGTCTCCATCGCGACGTCGTCGATCTCCATCGCTGGTTCACTGACGATGCTCATCTGGGGGACACTGCACCACTGCCGGGCCCGAGGTCTACCCCGGGGTCCTCCGGCAGCGCAGACCAATCCGCGCCGTCACGAACCCGTGGCTCTCGGTAAGGGTCGGCATCACCCGCGGGGCGTGCTCCCACCGCTGCCCTGGCCACCTCCTCGTCGAGCGCCCTGGCCCTGGCGAGCAGCTCCTCCATGTGTCGGGCGGTGTCCGGAACCGTGTCGGCGACGAAGGTCAGCGTGGGGGTATAGCGCACCCCGGTGCCCGCCCCGACCCGGGTGCGCAGTGCCCCCTTGGCCTTCTCCAGAGCCATCGCTGCCGTCTGCAGGTCGGGCTCTTCGTCGACCCGGGCCCCGCGGACCGTGTAGTACACAGTGGCGTCGTGCAGGTCGTTCGTCACCTTGGTGTCGGTGACAGTGACGAACTCCAACCGTGAGTCCTTGATCTCGTGCTCGATCGCGGTGGCGACGATCTGTGCGATGCGCTTGGCGAGCTTGCGGGCGCGCGCCGGATCAGCCATGTCGACCATTGTCCATCGACCATCGTCCTCTCGCTGTGCCGTGTCGGTGTTGCGGGTCAGTCCGCCGGGCCGAGCACCCGCCGGCGGGCGGAGAGCAGCGCCAGCTCGGGTCGCTCGGCCACCAGCCGCTCACAGGAGTCGAGTACCCGGTGCAGGTGTGCGGAGTCCGCCGCCGCCACCGCCACCCCGATCACGCAGCGGCGGTGCAGCTCATGGTGCTCGACCTCGGCCACACTGACCTCGAACTTCCGCCGGAGCTCCGCGACCACGGGGCGCACCAGGGAACGCTTCTGCTTCAGCGAGGCGACATCGCCGAGCAGAAGGTCGAACTCCAGCGCTCCGACGTACACCGCTCACCCTCTCCGCTGGGCCCGTCCGCACCTGTCGCGCGTTCGTGTCACCGTCACCCCACTTGCCGCGAGTAGAATTCGGGGCCAAGTGGGTCCGCTACGACGACCCGGCTCACTCGCGCGGCTTCTCCTGCAGCTCGTACGTCTCGACCACGTCGTCCACCTTGACGTCGGAGTACGACAGCGTGAGACCGCACTCATAACCCTCGCGCACCTCGGTGGCGTCGTCCTTCTCCCGGCGCAGCGAGGTGACGGTGAGGTTCTCCGCCACCACCCTGCCGTCGCGGAGCAGGCGTGCCTTGGCGTTGCGCCGCACCGAGCCCGACATCACCAGGCAGCCGGCGATGGTGCCCACCTTCGAGGAGCGGAACAGGGCGCGGATCTCGGCCCGCCCCAGCTCGACCTCCTCGTAGACCGGCTTGAGCATGCCCTTGAGCGCGCTCTCCACCTCGTCGATGGCCCGGTAGATCACCGTGTAGTAACGGATGTCGACGCCCTCACGGGTGGCCAGCTCGGTCGCCTTGCCCTCCGCGCGGACGTTGAAGCCGATGATGATCGCGTTGGACGCCGCGGCCAGGTTGACGTTGGTCTCGGTGATGCCACCTACGCCCCGGTCGATGACCCGCAGCTGCACCTCGTCGTCGATCGGGATGTTGTACAGCGCCTCCTCGAGGGCCTCCACGGTTCCGGAGTTGTCGCCCTTGAGGATGAGGTTGAGCTCGTTGGTCTCCTTGAGGGCGGCGTCGAGGTCGTCGAGGCTGATTCGCTTGCGCGAGCGGGCCTGCAGGGCGTTGCGTTTACGTGCGTTGCGCCGGTCGGCGATCTGCCGGGCGATGCGGTCCTCGTCGACCACGAGCAGGTTGTCCCCGGCGCCGGGCACCGAGGTGAACCCGATGACCTGGACGGGCCGCGACGGGGTGGCCTCTGCCACGTCCGACCCGTGCTCGTCGACCATGCGCCGCACCCGGCCGTAGGCGTCACCGGCCACCACCGAGTCACCCACCCGCAGCGTGCCGCGCTGGATCAGCACGGTGGCCACCGGGCCACGACCCCGGTCCAGATGCGCCTCGATAGCGACGCCCTGGGCGTCCATGTCCGGGTTGGCCCGCAGGTCGAGTGAGGCGTCCGCGGTCAGCAGCACCGCCTCCAGCAGCGCGTCGATGTTCGTGTTGTTCTTCGCGGAGATGTCGACGAACATCGTCTCGCCGCCGTACTCCTCGGCCACGAGGTTGTACTCGGTGAGCTGCTGACGGATCTTGTCGGGGTTGGCCCCCTCCTTGTCGATCTTGTTCACCGCTACCACGATCGGCACGTCGGCGGCCTGCGCGTGGTTGATCGCCTCGACGGTCTGCGGCATGACCCCGTCATCGGCCGCGACCACCAGGACCGCGATGTCGGTGGCCTTCGCACCCCGGGCGCGCATAGCGGTGAACGCCTCGTGACCCGGGGTGTCGATGAAGGTGACCAGGCGTTCGACGCCCTCCAGCTCGGTGTTGACCTGGTAGGCGCCGATGTGCTGGGTGATGCCGCCGGCTTCACCCTCGCGGACGTTGGCCTTGCGGATCGAGTCCAGCAGGCGCGTCTTGCCGTGGTCGACGTGCCCCATGACGGTCACCACCGGCGGCCGGGCCGCGAGCTCGTCCTCGCCACCGGCGTCCTCGCCGTAGGTCAGGTCGAAGCTGTCGAGCAGCTCGCGGTCCTCGTCTTCGGGGCTGACCACGTGCACGACGTAGTTCATCTCCGAGCCGAGCAGCTCCAGGATCTCGTCGTTCACCGACTGGGTGGCCGTGACCATCTCACCGAGGTGGAACAGCGCCTGCACCAGGGCGGCGGGGTTCGCGTCGATCTTCTCCGCAAAGTCCGACAGCGAGGCACCCCGGGCGAGCCGGACGGTCTCACCTTCGCCGTGCGGCAGCCGCACGCCACCGACGGCCGGAGCCTGCATGCTGTCGTACTCCTGGCGCTTTTGGCGCTTGGACTTGCGGCCACGGCGGACCGGGCCGCCCGCGCGGCCGAAAGCGCCGGCGGCAGCACCCGGCCGGCCGCGACCGCCACCACCGGGACGGCCACGGAAGCCACCCGCGGGGGGGCCTGCGGGAGCACCAGCACCAGCACCTCCACCACCGGGACCACCACGGTAGCCACCCGGACCACCGGTGCGGGGACCGCCCGGACCAGCGGGGCCGGCGGGGCGCCCAGGACGGCCAGCACCTGCGGGGCCACCGGGGCCGGGCCGGGCCGAGCGCTGCGGCATCGCACCTGGGGTCGGCCGGGGCGGCATGCCGCCCGGCGTCGGACGCGGACCCGCCGGGCCCGCGGGGGGACGCGGGCCTGCCGGACCGGCAGCGGCCGGGTGGGGTGCACCGGGTCGTGGGCTGCCCACGCCGGGCTGCGGACGCGTCGATGCGGGGGCGGGCACAACCCCGGGCTGCCCGGGTCGCGGGACAACCGGCCGTGGCGCGACGGGCGCTGAGCTGAACGGGTTGTTGCCCACCCGGGGCGCCTTGGACGCCGGGGGCGTGGGGCCGGGTTTCGGGCCGTCACCGTCGGGCTGGTCGGACACCCCGGCCGGAGGTGGACTCACCGGGGTCGGGTCCGGCCGCACGACCGGAGCCGGCGCGACCGCGGCCGGTTGCCCGTCCGGCACGGCGGCGGGGGCGGCGATGCCCGGCTGCTCCACCACAGGCTTGGGTCCGGGCCGCGGACCCGACCGGGTTGCGCCGTCGGGCGCGACCGGCGAACCGGTGGGCGACGAACCACGCTCGGCGAGGTTCGCCCCGTTGCTGGGGGCGGAACAGTTGCTGGGCCCGGCGGGCACACCTGCGGCGGGGAATGCCTGCCGCAGCCGGCGAACGACGGGGGCTTCCACGGTCGAACTCGCCGACTTCACGAACTCACCAAGGTCGCTCAACTTGGCCAGAACGTCCTTGCTACTGACACCGAGCTCTTTCGCCAGCTCGTGCACACGGGCCTTGCCTGCCACTGCTCTCCTCACTGGGAGGCCGGACGGGGGTCCCGCACGACCTCGGACTACTTCCGATGAACGGTCATCACTGGTGCTTCACGGCGTGCTCATGAGTTCTCGGCCTGTCTTCTTCCTCGATCGATCACGGTCGCCACCACCCGATCGGAGACGCGATCCGACACCTCGTCGGACACGAACACCTCCAGTGCACTGACGTCGAGCTGCCCAGGCACCCGCAGTGCCCGGTGGAACGCCCGGCGCTGCTCCGCGCGGTCGACGCACTCCACGGTGGGGTGCACCGAGGCACCACGTCCGGGGAGCCTGCGTCGAGGGTCGGGAACCAGCGAAGTCCCCTGCACCACCACCCGGAGCAGACCGGAAGCCGGCGCTCGGACCCGGCACCCCACACAGGTGCGTTCCGGCACCCGAGCCGACGACTCGAGCACAGGGGACACCACGGTGGAAGAGCAGGCCGCACGCTCGGCCGGCTCCACTCTAGCCCCCCTGGGCCGGCACCGACGAACCGTCGCCGGGCGCGGGGGGTTCGGTCACCGGCACCGCGTCGCTGCGGATGTCGATTCGCCAGCCCGTGAGCCGGGCGGCCAGCCGCGCGTTCTGGCCCTCCTTGCCGATCGCCAGGGACAGCTGGAAGTCCGGCACCACCACGCGGGCCGCGCGCGCAACCGCGTCCACCACGGTCACCGACACAACCTTCGATGGCGAGAGCGCGTTGCCGACGAATCGCGCGGGGTCCGGGTCGTAGTCGATGATGTCGATCTTCTCCCCGGCGAGCTCACTCATCACGTTGCGAACGCGCTGCCCCATCGGACCGATGCACGCGCCCTTGGCGTTCAGTCCCGCGATCGCCGAGCGCACCGCGATCTTCGAGCGGTGCCCAGACTCCCTGGCCACGGCCATGATCTCGACGGCCCCGTCCGCGATCTCGGGCACCTCCAGCGCGAACAGCCTGCGCACGAGGTTCGGGTGGGTGCGCGACAGGGTGACCTGCGGACCACGTTGGCCGCGGGTGACGCCGACGACGTAGCTCTTCACGTACGCACCGTGCTCGTAGACCTCCCCGGGCACCTGCTCGGCAGGCGGCATGACAGCCTCGATGCCGGTGGCCTCGCTGCCGATCCGGACGACCACCATGCCGCGGGCGTTGGCCCGGGTGTCCCGCTGGACGATGCCGGTGACCAACTCACCCTCGCGGGCGGAGAACTCGCCGAAGGTGCGTTCGTGTTCGGCGTCGCGCAGCCGCTGCAGGATCACCTGGCGCGCCGTGGTGGCTGCGATGCGGCCGAAACCCTCCGGCGTGTCGTCCCACTCCGCCACCAGCGCGCCGTCCGCGCCGACCTCCCGGGCCATCACCCGGACCAGACCACTCTTGGCGTCGATGTCGATGTAGGCGTCCGGCGCGTGACCGTCGGTGTGCTTGTAGGCGGTGAGCAACGCGGTCTTGATCGCGGAGACCACCAGGGTCGCGGAGATGCCCTTCTCGGCCTCGATGGCCCGCAGCGCGGCGACGTCGATGTTCACCGGTCCTCCTCGTTGCTGTCCGGTTCGTCAGCGTCAGCGCCGTCCCCGGAACCGGACCGGGTTGGTGGCCCGCTGAGTGCGAGCTCCCGGGGATCGGGCGGGGAGAACTCCACCTCGACGACGGCGTGCACCACGTCGGTGAGCGCAACGGAGCGCACCGTGGGCGCCGGCTTGCCCGGAACCACCAGCAGCACGCTGCCGTCGCTCACCGGGCCGATGCGCGCCGTGAACTCCTCACTCTGCAGCGCCACGGCGGCGCGGCGGCCGCGGCAGCGTCGCCAGTGCCGCTCGAGGGTGAGTGGGCGGTCGACGCCGGGGGTGGTGACCTCCAGGGTGTAGGACGCCTCGCCGACCTCAGGTGCTGCGTCGAGGACCGCCGAGACCGTGCGGGTGAGCTCGGCAACCGCGTCCAGATCCAGGGTGTCCGCGGAGTCGACGACCACCCGCACCACGCTGCGTCGACCCGCCGCCGACACCGTCACGCCGTCGAGCTCGCACCCGGCGTCGGCAACGACCCCGCCGATGAGCTCGGTGACCCTCGCCGGGCGCGGGACGGGCATCGGGGGCTCCCAGCAGTGGTCGTCGGTGCAGTTGGGCGCGCGCTGGGTGCACCCGGACGGTGGACAGCGCAGTATCTCAGCTTAGCCGTCCGCGGCTGGCAGGATGACCGCCGTGCAGACCCACCCCTCGCGCCGCACGGTGCTCCGCGCCGCCGGCGGCCTGGGCGCGGGTGCGCTGCTCGCGGGCTGCACCGCGCAGGCACCCCCCACCCCGCCTCAGGTGGTCGTCCCGCCCGATCCGCTGGTGGTTCTCGCCGTGGCCGCCCGCGCCGACGCCGCCGCCGCTGCGAGCGCGGCCCCGACAACACCCGCCAAGGCCGTGGTGTTGGCCACGGTAGCCGCCGAGCGTAGGGCGCACGCCGACGCGCTGGACGCCGAGATCGCCCGGGCGGCCGGATCGGTGGACGGAACACCGCTCACCCCCCCGCCCGCCACCACACCGGCCGCCGCCACGCCGCCCGGGTCGACACCAGCCGCCGCCACGCCGGCCCCGTCCACGCCGCCCGTCACGCCGCCCGCGACCACGCCGCCCGTCACCCTGGCGCAGGTGGTCGCCGCGCTCACCGCGAACCAACGAACCGCCGCGGCAGCGGCCACCGGGGCGCCCCCATACCGCGCCGGCCTCCTCGGCTCGGTAGCCGCTGCCTGCGCAGCCGAGCTCGCGGTGCTCGCGTGAGTGAACAGGAGCGACGAGCGTTGGCCGACGCCCTGCGCGCCGAGCACGCCGCGGTCTACGCCTACGGTGTGGTGGCGGCCTTCATCCTGGCTCCGCGCAAGGATGCGGTTGCGGCGGCCACTGCCGCCCACGAGGTACGGCGCGACGCGGTGAACGGTGCACTGGTGGCGGCCGGGGCCATCGCGCCCGTCTCCGAGCCCGGATACCTGATGCCGCTGGCCGTGACGGACCCGGTGACGGCGACGCAGCTGGCCGTGATCGTCGAGACCGACACCGCCGTGGCGTGGCGCTCGGTGCTCGAGCGCAGCGACCCGAGCACCGAAGGCGTGCCAGCAGGGTCGTTCGACGTGCGGGCCACCGCGGTGGCCGGGCTCAGCGACTGCGCCGTCCGGGCGACCGGGTGGCGGGTGGCGCTGGGCACTGTGCCGGCGACCACCGCGTTTCCTGGAATGCCGACGCCGACCGGAGGGTGAGGAGCTGTGGAGACGAGGGTGCTGCAACTGCGGACCGGCGGGGGTGCGGCCGTGCACGACCTGACCGGCGACTGCGGGGCTTTCCTGGCGCGGGTGGGCGCCGTCGACGGGCTGCTCAACGTCTGGGTGCCCCACGCGACCGCCGGGGTGGCTGTGCTGGAGACCGGGGCCGGCAGCGACACCGACTTGCTGACGACGCTGCGCACGCTGCTGCCGCCGGACGATCGGTGGGTGCACCGGCACGGTTCGCCCGGCCACGGCCGCGACCACGTGCTGCCTGCGCTGCTCGCCCCGCACGCGACGATCCCGGTGCTGGGCGGGGCCATGGCGCTGGGCACCTGGCAGTCGGTGTGCCTGGTGGACACCAACACCGACAACGAGGTGCGTCAGGTGCGGTTGAGCTTCCTGCCCGGCTGAGCCGGGCTGGGCTGGGGTGTGAGTGGACTGGCTGGGCTGGGCGCGGTGACCGGGCGGCCCACCCGCCCACTGCGGGTGCTCAGCCCCGCGCCAGGCGCACGATCTCCGCCACCACCTCGTCGGCGCGGACCTCGCGGCTGGCACCGTCACCCCCTCCGGCGGAGCCGAAGCGCTCGCGCAGCTCGACCAGGCCGTCCTTCCACCCGCGGCCCACCACCACGATCAGCGGCACACCGACGAGCTCAGCGTCGGTGAACTTCACGCCAGGCGAGGCGGCGCGGTCGTCGAGAAACACCCGCAGTCCGGCCGCGTCGAACTCGCCGGCCAGTTGCTCGGCCCCTGCGGTCGCGACCTCGTCCTTGCCCGCGCGCACCAGGTGCACATCGGCCGGGCTCACCTCCGCCGGCCAGCGCAGCCCACGGGAGTCGTGGGCCTGCTCGGCGATGACGGCGACCAGCCGAGAGACGCCGACCCCGTAGGAACCCATGGTGGGCCGCACCTTCTTGCCGTCCGCGCCCAGGACGTCGACGGAGAACGCGTCGGTGTACTTGCGGCCGAGGGAGAAGATGTGGCCGATCTCGATGCCCCTGGCCGCCACCAGCGGGCCGGCGCCGTCCGGGGAGGGGTCACCGTCGCGCACCTCGGCCGCCTCGATGGTGCCGTCCGGGCTGAAGTCCCTGCCGCACACCAGGTCCAGCACATGCACACCGTCCGCGTCGGCGCCGGTGGCCCAGGCGGTGCCGGTAACCACGCGGGGATCCACCAGGTAACGCACCCCGTGCGCCGCCAGGGCACCCGGCCCGATGTAGCCCTTGACCAGAAACGGGTGATCGGCGAAATCGCGCTCGGTCAGCAGCACCACCTCGGCCGGCTCCAGGGACGCGCCAAGCCGCTTGGGGTCCACGTCGCGGTCGCCGGGCAGCCCGATGGCCAGCAGCTCCCACTGCCCACCCGGTAGCCGCGTCTTCACCAGCACGTTCTTCAGGGTGTCGGCCGCGGTGATGGTGCGCCCGAGCCCGAGGGCGTTCACCTGCTCGACCAGGGTGTTGATCGTCGAGGCGCCGGGGGTGTGTACCTCGACGGCCGGGGGCAATCCCGTCAGGGCCCGCTCCGGCGGTGCGGGGGTGGTCACGGCCTCGACGTTGGCGGCGTAGCCGGACTCCAGGCAGCGCACGTAGGTGTCCTCGCCGATCTCGCTCTCGGCCAGGAACTCCTCCGACGCCGACCCACCCATCGCACCCGAGACGGCAGAGACGATGACGTAGCGCAGCCCGAGCCGGTCGAAGATGCGCTGGTAGGCCACCCGGTGCGCTGCGTAGGAGGCGGCCAGCCCATCCTCGTCGAGGTCGAAGGAGTAGGAGTCCTTCATCACGAACTCGCGGCCGCGCAGGATGCCCGCGCGCGGTCGTTCCTCGTCGCGGTACTTGGTCTGCACCTGGTAGAGCGTGACGGGGAAGTCCTTGTAGGAGCTGAGTTCGCCCTTCACCGTCAGGGCGAACAGCTCCTCGTGGGTGGGGCCGAGCAGGAAGTCGTTGTCCTTGCGGTCCTTCAGCCGGAACACCCCTGCGCCGTACTCGGTCCATCGGCCGGTGATCTCGTAGGGCTCCCGCGGCAGGAGCGCGGGCAGGCTGATCTCCTGCGCGCCGATGGCGTCCATCTCCTCCCGGACCACCCGCTCCACCTCGCGGAGCACCTTCAACCCCAACGGCAGCCACGAGTACACCCCGGGGGCGACGCGGCGGACGTAACCGGCGCGCACCAACAGCTTGTGGCTGGCCACCTCGGCGTCGGCGGGGTCGTCGCGCAGCGTGCGCAGGAAGAGGGTGGACAGGCGGGTGATCACGGGTGATCAGCGTAGTCGGGGTGGCGATGACGCAACCGCCGCCACCGCGTGACGTTCGGCGCGGGCGTGACGTCCTCCATACGATCGGGGAAGGTCGACACCACACGCGGGCACCGTACGGGCGCTCGCTGCTGACGCAGGAGGTCACACCGTGCTCATCCGCCGTATCGCTCGTCCCATGCTTGCCGCGGTGTTCGTAGCCGGCGGCGTGGACGCACTGCGCAACCCCGCCCCTCGGGTGAAGGCCGCGGCCCCGCTCGTAGCCAAGGGTGAGCAGGCGCTGCCGAACGACATCACCGACAACGTGCCCACCGACCCCGACACGTTGGTGAAGGTCAACGCCGGTGTGCAGATCGGTGGCGGCCTGTTGCTGGCCGTCGGGAAGCTGCCCCGGCTGGCATCGTTGGCCCTGGCCGGCAGCCTGGTCCCGACGACGCTCGCCGGTCACGCCTTCTGGGAGGAGTCGGACCCCGAAACCAAAGCCGCGCAACGCATCCATTTCCTCAAGAACGTCAGCCTCGCCGGTGGTCTGCTCATCGCCGCCGTGGACACCGAGGGCAAACCGTCCGTGGCGTGGCGCACCCGCAAGGGCGCCGAGCGCGCCCAGCAGGCCGTGACCGCGGCCCTGCCCCTCGTCGCGGCCGGCTCCTCGAGCACCACCGACTCGTTGCGCGACGCCGCGCACCGCGCGTCCGAACGCGGCCAGGTGCTGGCGCAACGGGTAGCCGAGAGCGACACCACGAAGCGGCTCGCGGCCGGCGGCACCGAACTGGCGCACACCGCGGCCCAGCGTGCCCAGGAGCTGGCCCACCAGGTGGCCGAGAGCGACACCACGAAGCGGCTTGCGGCCGGCGGTCAGGACTTCGCGCATACCGCCGCGCAGCGCAGTGCCGCGCTGGCTTCGGACTGGGCGGACGAGGGCGGCAGGCGCGGGCGCAAGCTGGCGAAGAAGGCCCGCAAGAACGCCGACAGCTGGGCCGTTGACGCCGCCGACCGGGCCCAGGAACTGGCTGCCGTCGCCCGGACGCACGCCGCGGAGCTGGCGGACGAAGGTGGCCGCCGCGGCCGCAAGCTCGCGAAGCGGGCGCGCAAGGAGGCCGACCGGCTCAGCGCCGACGCCGCCGACCGCGCGCAGCTGCTCGCCGCAGACGCACAGTCGCGTGGTCAGCTGCTCGCTGCCCAGGCGCGGTACAAGGGCCAGGGTCTGGCCAGCTCGTACCGCTGATCACGTCCGACACGGCACGAGACCCGCACCGGGCGGCGGGGTCCTGCGCGTCTGCCGCGCACCCGCGGCGTTGATGGCCCCCGGCCCCATCGGTCAACGCGCCGGTCAACGCGCCGGCAACGCGCGGGGTGCGCAGGTGCGCGCGGGGGTGCGCGCGTCTGCCGCGCAGGGTGACGTTGCCGGGTGACGTTGCCGTTCTTCGCATACCGGGCGGTGTCTGCGCACATGCCCCGCACTGTGCGCAGACGCCGTATGACGGCGTCTGCGCGGTGGTGTGCCACCTCAAACAGAATGCGCAAGGGGTTGCTGGCCCGGCGCTGCCGAGGTGCGACCGTAGGCGCGGAATCGACGCCCATCTCGGCTGATCGCCCTTCGCCCCCGCGCACGAGGATGCTCCGCCAGCAATAACCGGTGGACGGCCTGCCGCCACAGCGGGCACAGTGCACCCAAGACGACAGTGCACGCATCAGCACAGCGCACCCAGGACGACAGTGCACCCAGCAGCACAGTGCGCACCCAAGACGACAGTGCACCCACCCGAGACGAGTGAGCGGAGGCAGTCATGGACCCCTCGCCGTTCGCTGCTGCACCCATCCCCGCCCCGTGACCCTCGGCTGAGGCCAGCCCCGGGGGCCACCACCACCCCGAGAGGGCCCCCGTGTCCCGAGAAGACAGCCTCAACCGTGTCCGTCGCCGCTTCGACGACGAAGATCCCCGTCGTCACCGTCCGGTGGTGTGGGACTCCACCGACTCCACCGACATCCGCGGCGCCACCGGTGCCCAGCCGAGCAGTTGGCTCGACGCCGAGCACGGACCGGCACCGCGGCCGGCCTGGCTGGTCACCGACGCCGCCGCGCAGGACACCGACCTCGGCGTGCTCAAGACAGGCAAGGAAGCGGACGTGAGCCTGGTGGAGCGCGCCGTCCCCGGGGGTCGCTCGTGCCTGGTCGCCGCGAAGCGCTACCGCAGCTCCGAGCACCGGATGTTCCACCGCGATGCCGGGTACACCGAGGGCCGACGGGTGCGGCGCTCCCGAGAGATGCGGGCCATGGCGAACCGCACGGAGTTCGGCCGCGACCTCCTCGCCGGGCAGTGGGCCGGAGCGGAGTTCGGTGCACTGTGCCGGCTCCCCGCGCTGCGTGCGCCGGTGCCTTACCCCGTGCAGGTGCTGGCCACCGAGGTGCTGCTGGAGTTCCTCGACGAGCCGGACGGCAGCGCCGCCCCCCGCCTCGCCCAGTTGCGGCCCGAGCCGGAACACCTGGAGCACCTGTGGCGCCAGCTGTTCGATGCACTGGCACTGCTGGCCGATTCCGGCCTGGCGCACGGCGACCTCTCGCCGTACAACCTGCTGGTGCACCGCGGTGACCTGGTGATGATCGACCTGCCGCAGATCGTGGACGTGGTGGCCAACCCGCGCGGACCGGAGTTCCTGCGCCGCGACGTGGTGAAGTGTGTACCTGGTTCACCGCGCGCGGCCTGGCCCAGGACCCGGACGTGGTGCTCGCTGCGCTGCGCTGACGGCGAGGCGTCAGCGGGGGGCGAGGCCCGCAACGGCACCCACCACCACGATCGCCGGCGGCTGGATCTCGTGCGCGCGCACCTGCTCGGCCACGTCGGCCAGGGTGCAGCGCAGAACCCGCTGGGTGCGTAGCGTCCCCTCCTGCACCACCGCCACCGGGGTGTCGGCCGCCCGGCCGTGGGTCATCAGGGAGTCCGCGAACGCCGCGATCCGCGCCACGGCCATGAGCAGCACCACCGTCCCGCGCAGCCGCCCTACCGCCGGCCAGTCGACCAGTGATCGCGGGTCGTCCGGCGCCACGTGCCCGGAGATGACCACCACCTCGTGCGCCACACCGCGGTGGGTCACCGGCACCTCGGCCGCTGCGGGGACCGCGAAGGCGCTGGTGATCCCCGGCACGACGGTCACCGGAACGCCCGCCGCCGCGCACGCCTGCACCTCCTCGTAGCCGCGGCCGAACACGTAGGGGTCACCACCCTTGAGTCGAACCACGAACCTGCCCGCCCTGGCGTGGGTGATCAGCGCGGCGTTGATGTGTTCCTGGGCCATGGCGCGGCCGTAAGGGATCTTCGAAGCGTCGATCACCTGCACGTGTGGGGCCAGCTCGTGCAGCAACTCCCCCGGGCCGAGCCGGTCGGTGATCACCACGTCGGCGCGGGCCAGCAGGCGGCGCCCGCGCACGGTGACGAGATCCGGATCACCCGGTCCGCCACCCACCAGCGCCACCCCCGGTGTCACTGGGTCCGCCGTGTCGTCCACCAGACCCGTCTGCAGCGCCTCCAGCAGGGCGGTGCGCACCGCGGCCGACCGGCGTGGTCGCCCCCCGGCGAGCACCCCGACGGTCAGCCCGTCGTGCTCGCCGGTCGCCGGGGTCGCCGCGGTGCCGCGCGAGGCGTCGTCCGCCCGCACGCAGAACACCCGCCGGCTCTCGGCCTCGGCCACCACCGCGGCGTTCACGGCCGGGTCGGCGGTGGCGGCCAACGCGTACCAGGCACCGTCGAGGTCGCCGACCGCGTAGCTGCGCCGACGCCACTGCACCTGCCCCGCCTCGGCCATGCCCTCCACCGCGGGGGTCGCCTCCGGCGCCACCACCACGATGTCGGCGCCGGCCGCGACCAGCCGGCCGAGCCGACGTTGGGCGACGGTGCCCGCACCCACCACCGCGACCCGCCGCCCACGCAGCTCCAGGCCAACCAGGTAGGGGCTGCTCACCGAGTCAGACACTCCCAGCCATCCCCTCGGGCCGCAGCTCGCGGTAACCGCACACGTCGCAGTTCATTCGCAGGTCCCCGTGCAGTGCCTCGTGATAGCGCTCCACCACCAGGGCGGTGAGCTGTACGGAGTCGTTCAGGTGCCCGGCCACGGCTACCGGGAGCCCGGCCCCGGCGGCGCGCGCCGCCGTCGCCACCTGCGCGGTGAACACCGGGTCGAGCAGCACGTAGGGCGCCACCACCACCCGCGCAGCGCCCAGTGCCGCACAACGCGCCAGCCCGGTGGCCACATCCGGGCCGATCCGGCGCAGGAAGGCGACCTCCACCAGGCCGAGCTCGCGGCCCTCCTGCAGCAACCGGGCCACCTTGACCAGCTCCGCGTTGGACTCCGGGTCGGTAGACCCGCGACCTACCACCAGCACGGCGGTGTCCGTCACGGACCACTGCCGCAGCGCCTCGCGCACCCGGTCCGCGGCGAGGGCCACCAGCAGCGGATGCGGGCCGAGCGCGCGGGCCACGGTCACCGTGGTCGAGGCCGCCTGCCGCTGCAGCACCGCGCTTAGCACCGCCGGGTCGAACCCGGCCGCACCCGCCACCATGGCCTGGGCAACCATGCGTTGGTGCCCGGCCCCGACGAGCGCGGCGAACTCGCCGGACACCATCACGTCCGGCAGCGCCGCCTGCACGCTCGCCGTCACCACGTCCAGCTCAGCAGCCGAGCTGCCGGCGGTGGGGTCGGCGAGCAGTAGTAGGGCGTTCAGTGGTGCTCCTCCGGGTCGGTGTAGAGCAGCGCGTTGATCACGGCTACGGCGATCGACGTTCCGCCGCGTTCACCGGGGGTGCTCACCGCCGGCAGCCCGGACGCGCGCAGCGCCGCCTTGGCCTCCACGGCGCCGACGAAACCCACTGGCACCCCCACCACCAGGGCCGGGTCGAGCTCCCCGGCCTCGGCCAGCCGCAGCAGCTCGGCGAGTGCGGTCGGGGCGTTGCCGATGGCCCACACCGCGCCGGATGGAACCCGTCGCGCGGCCAGCCGGACGCCGGCGGCCGAGCGGGTGAGGCCGGTCCCGGCGGCCAGCTCCGCCACACCGGGCTCGTCGAGGACCACCAGCGACACCCGACTGGTCACCCCGGCAGCCACCATTCGGGCGTCCACCACCAGCTCGGCGCCCCCGTGTAGGGCCCGCTGCCCGCGCCGAAGGGCGGCCTCGTCGGTGATCAGCTCGCCCGCCCACGACGGGTCGGCCGTGGTGTGCACCACACGCTCGGCGACCGCGCGGACCAGGGGCGGCAGGTGCTCGAGCCGCAGTCGCGAGCGCAGGATCTCATAGGAGCGCACCTCGATCGGGTGCACGGTTCTGCTCATGGTGGCGCCACACCTCCCCGGTTTCCTGCCTTGCCGACCGCCCAGTGTCCCGGCCGCGCCTGGTTCGGCCCCCACCGGGGTGGTCGGGGATCAGCCGCGGTTGGTCAGCTGCTGGACACGATCTCCCTGGGCTCGGCGAAGTGGCACGCCGAGAGGTGGCCGTGCCGCACGGCAAGTGCCGGTTCCTCCTGGGCGCAGCGCTCCTGCGCCTTCCAGCAGCGGGTGCGGAACCGGCAGCCCGACGGCGGGTCCACCGGGCTCGGCACGTCGCCCTCCAACCGGATCACCGACTTGGTGGCCCGGGCGTTCGGGTCGGGCACCGGTACCGCCGAGAGCAGTGCCTGGGTGTACGGGTGCGACGGCCGCTCGTAGATCTCCTCCTCGGTGCCCAGCTCGGCCAGCCTGCCCAGGTACATCACGGCCACCCGGTCGGACAGGTGTCGCACCACCGAGAGGTCGTGGGCGATGAACACGTAGGACAGCCCGAAATCACGCTTGAGGTCGCTCAACAGGTTCATCACCTGAGCCTGGATGGACACGTCCAGGGCCGATACCGGTTCGTCGCAGATGATCAGTTCGGGTTTGAGCGCCAGGGCCCGGGCGATCCCGATGCGTTGGCGCTGCCCGCCGGAGAACTGGTGCGGGTAGCGGTTGACGTGTTCGGGGCTGAGGCCCACGACCTCCAGCAAATCCTGCACCGCCCGGCGCCGATCACCCTTGGGGGCTACCTCGGTGTGGATCGCGAAGGGTTCACCGACGATGTCACCCACGGTCATGCGCGGGTTCAGCGAGGTGTAGGGGTCCTGGAAGACCATCTGCACCTTGCGGCGCATCCGCCGCAGGGCGGAGCCCCTGAGCGCCAGTACATCCTCACCCTGAAAGATCACCTGCCCGCTGGTGTGCGGCTCCAGCCGCATGAGCACCCGCGCCAGGGTCGACTTGCCGCAACCCGACTCGCCCACCACGCCGAGCGTCTCTCCGGCGGCGAGGTCGAAGCTCACCCCGTCGACGGCACGCACCTGCCCGATGGTGCGTTTGAACACCACGCCCTGCGTGACCGGAAAGTGCTTGACCAGGTCGCGCACCTGGAGCAGGGGCTCGGTGGGGGCAGGGGTACCCGGGCGCTGCGGGTCAGCCACGGCTGGTCACCTCCTGGCTGCGCTGGAGCTCCTCGGCGAACAGGCAGGCGCTGGACCGGCCGGGTGCGAGCGGCACGAGCGGGGGAACCACGGCACGGCACTCCTCGCGCGCCATGCGGCAACGCGGGTGGAACGCGCACCCACCGGGTGTGTTGATCAGGTTCGGTGGCAGACCGGAGATGGTGACGAGCTGCTGGCCCCTGAGGTCCACCCGCGGGATCGACTCCAGCAGGGCGATCGTGTACGGGTGGCACGGGCGGGCGTAGAGGTCGTGCACGTCGGCCTGCTCGACGATCCGTCCCGCGTACATCACGGCGATGCGGTCGGCCACGTCGGCGACGACACCGAGGTCGTGGGTGATGAGGATCATGCCCATGTGCCGCTCGGCCTGGATCTCCTTGAGCAGGTCCATGATCTGGGCCTGCACGGTGACGTCGAGCGCGGTCGTCGGCTCGTCGGCGATGAGGATCTCCGGGTCCAGCGCCAGCGACATCGCGATCATCACGCGCTGGCGCATGCCGCCGGAGAACTGGTGCGGGTACTCCTTCACCCGGCGCGCGGCACCGGGGATCTTCACCTGGTCGAGCAACTCGACCGCGCGGGCCATGGCGTCCTTTCGGCTCATGTCGCGGCGTACCCGGAACTGCTCGGCGATCTGGAAACCGACCGTGAACACCGGGTTGAGCGCTGACAGCGCATCCTGGAACACCATGGCGATGCCCTCGCCGCGGATCAGCCGACGGTGCTCGTCGCTCATGGTGAGCAGGTCCTGGCCCCGGTAGCGGATCTGGCCGCCGGTGACCGCACCCGGCGGAATGTCGAGGATCCCCATCACGGTCTGGGCGGTGACGCTCTTGCCGGACCCGGACTCCCCCAGCACGGCCAGGGTCTCCCCCGCGTCCAGGTGGTAGGACACGCCGTTGAGCACCTTCGCGACGCCGTCGCGGGTGCGGAACTCCACGTGCAGGTCGTCGACGTCGAGCAGCCTGCCGTCAGGCGCAGCGACCGAAGCCCCGGTCGACAGCGCTTCGATGGTGGACCGAACCCGGCCGTCCTTGGATCCGCGCAACTTCACGGTGGCTCCTACCGCAACTTCGGGTCGAGGGCCTCACGCACGGCGTCGCCCAACATCACGAAGGCGAGCACGGTGACGGTGAGGAACGCGGCGGGGAAAAGCAGGGAGTGCGGTGCGGTGCGCAGGTAGTTCTGCGAGTCGCTGATCATGACCCCCCAGGACACCACGGGCGACCGCAGGCCGATGCCGAGGTAGGACAGCGTCGCCTCCGCGGCGATGAACGCTCCGAGCGAGATCGTGGCGTACACGAGCGAGGGCGCCAGGGCGTTGGGCAGCAGGTGCCGGATGATGATGCGTGGGGTACTCGCACCCATCGACCGCGCCGCGGCGACGTACTCCGAGCTCTTGGCCGCGATGATCGACGATCTCATCACCCGGGCCGGCACCGGCCAGCCCAGCGCGGCGAGGGATGCCACCACCAGGGCCACGATCGCCACCGTGCTGTTGCTGCGGTTGAAGGTCGACAGGATGACGATGGCCCCGAGGATGAACGGGATGCCGAGGAAGACGTCGCCGATCCGGGAGAGCAACCCGTCCAACCAGCCGCCGTAGTAGGCGGTGATCACGCCGTAGGCCATGCCGAACAGCGTGGTCGACAGCGTGGCCAGCACGCCGACGATGATGGAATACCGCGCGCCGTAGATGGTGCGGGCGTAGACGTCGTAACCCTGCAGGTCGTAGCCGAACCAGGCCGAACCGGACGGTGCGTCGTTGCTTCGCCCGAGATCGCCCAGCGTGGGGCTCTTGGACGTGAACAACTGCGGGAACGCGGCCATGACGAGCACCACCACGATGATCAGCCCAGAGACGATAAACAGCGGTCGGCGGCGCAGATCGTGCCAGGCGTCGCCCCACAGGCTGCCCACCCGCGCGACGCCGACCTCGGTATTCGCCCCCGGACCGGAACCCCCGCCCACCGTGGTTCCGGCGGTGGTGGCCGGGCCGGTGACCGGCGACTCGCTCGGGTCGGTGCCGGCGACCCGGGCAACGGTGTCACTCATAGCGGATCCTCGGGTCGAGTGCGGCGTACAGGATGTCCACCAGCAGGTTCGCCAGCAGGTAGACCAGCACCAGCACGACGACGAGCCCGGTGACGGTGACCACCTCCTTGGTCACGACGGCCCGGTACACCTCGCGCCCGATCCCGTTGATGTTGAAGATGCCCTCGGTGACGATGGCTCCACCCATGAGGCCGCCGATGTCGGTGCCGATGAACGTGACCACCGGGATGAGCGAGTTGCGCAGCAGGTGGACCCCGACGACCCGGCGCTGCGGCAGGCCCTTGGCCACGGCGGTGCGCACGTAGTCACCGCGGCGGTTCTCCACAATCGACGTTCTGGTGATCCGGGTCGAGTAGGCCAGCGAGACGCTGGCCAGGACGAACCCGGGGACGACCAGCTCACGCAGCGGCGCGCCGGAGGACACCGTCGGATTGACCAGCCCCAGCTTGATGCCCAGGACGAACTGCAGCAGGAACCCGGTGACGAACACGGGCAGCGCGACGAGTAGCAGCGTGGAGATCAGCACCAGGTTGTCCAGGAACCGGCCCCGGCCCAGGCCGGTGAACACACCTGCCGAGATGCCGACGACGACCTCGATGACGATCGCCACCAAGGCGAGCTTGGCGGTCACCGGGTAGGCCGTGGCGATGATGTCGCCGATGGGGCGCCCGGAGAACGTGGTGCCGAAGTTGCCCTGCAGCAGGTTGCCCAGGTACTTCACGTACTGGACGAACACGTTGTCGTTCAGGTTGTACTCCGCGGTGAACTTCGCCACGAAGGCCGGCGGGCACGGACGCTCGCCGCACTTGCCGGCCAACGGGTCACCCGGCACGGCGTACACCAGGTAGTAGATGAGGAAGGTCGTCCCGAGGAACACCGGAATCATCTGGAGCAGCCGCCGCAGGATGTAACGACCCATGAAACCTCCGTTCGGTGACGGCGTCACGCGGCGCGGGACCCAGCCACGGTAGCCGAGACCGGCTGCGGTTGGGCACCAGGCACGACCCGGACCGGCCCACCGGGGGTGTGGTGGGCCGGTCCGCGGGTGGTTACTTGTTGACGGTGACCTGAACCAGGTCGATTACGCCGAAGGCGTCGACCTTCACGTTGCTCACCTTGGTGGAGAAGCCGGACTGCTGCTTCACGCTCCACAGCGGGATCGCCGGCAGGTCGGCGGCCAGCATCTTCTCCGCGTCGGCGAAGGCCTTGTTGGCGGCGGCGAGATCGCTGTTGGCCGCCGCGGCCGTCAGCGCCTTGTCGAACGTGGGGTTGGAGTACTTGCTGTCGTTGGACGACGCACCCGTGCTGTACAGCGGGGTGAGACCGTTCTCGATGTTCGGGAAGTCGTACTGCCATCCGGTGCGGAACATACCGGTCATCGACTTGGCGTTGATCTGCTTGCGGAAGTCGGCGAACGTGGGCACCGGGGTGGCCACGCAGTCGATGCCGATGGCATCCTTGATGCTGTTGCAGGTGGCCTCGGTCCATGCCTTGTGGTCACCGTCGGCGTTGTAACTCAGGGTCAGCTGGCCGGTGAAGCCCCCTGCCTCGGCCAGCAGCGCCTTGGCCTTCGCCGGGTCGTAGGTACAGAACCCACCGCAGGTGCCGGCCACGTAGCCGCCCACACCGGGGGAGGACCAAGAGGTGGACGGGGTGCGGGTGCTGTTGAAGATCACCTTGGTGATCTGGTCCCGGTTGATGGCCGCGGAGATGGCCTGGCGCAACTTCGCGTTCTGGAACCGCGCGTCGTACAGCGGGAACGACACGGTCTGCACGACCAGCACGTCCTTGTTCACGAACCGGCCATTGAGGTCGGTCTTGTACTGCTCGCCGGCCAGCGCCGAGGTCGGCAGGACCTGCTGGAAGTCGAGGTTGTCCGACCGCAGGTCCGCGTAGGCGGCGTTCTGGTCCTGGTAGAGCTTGAAGGTGACGTCCTTGACCGACGGCTTGGTGCCCGCGTAGTTGTCGAAGCGGGTCAGCTTGATGGAGGCGTTGTCGTTCCACTCGACGAACTTGAACGGACCGTTGCCGATCGGCTTACGACCGAACGCCGCAGGGTCGGCGAAGAAGCTCGTCGGCAGCGGGGCGAACGCGGTGTAGCCGAGCTTCGCCTTGAACGGGCTGTAGGGAGCCGTGAGGGCGATGGTGAACTCGGTGTCGCTGACCACCTTGAGTCCGGTCATCTCCTTGGTGGTGGGCGTGGGCGCCTTCAGCGGGCCCGCCTTACCGTCCGGGTCGGCCGGGTTGAGGGCGTCGTAGCCCGCGATCTCGGCCATGAAGCTGGAGTTGAGCGCGCCGTTGGGGGCGTAGGCCACCCAGTTCCACGCGTCGACGAAGCTCTTGGCGGTGACGGGGGTGCCGTCGTGGAACATCCAGCCCGGGTTGAGCTTGACGTCGAAGTTCTGCGCGTCAGTGGAATCGATCGACTTGGCCACGGCCAGCTCGGGCGCGGCGGTGTCGGTGTTGTACCGCACCAGCTGGGTGAACAGGGAGGTGATCACCCTGCCGCCCCGGTCTCGTTGGTGTTGCCGGGGATCAGCGGGTTCTCCGGCTGGCTGCCGTCGACCGTGATCGCGCCCGCTGTGTTGGCCGGTGCGCTCCCGCCGCCAGTGCTGCTGCCGCCGCTGCTTCCGCACCCGGCGAGCAACACTGCTGCCGCCACCGGGAGCGCTAAGGCCGCTGTACGCCGTTTCCGCATGCTGGGATTCCTCTCGAGTGGACCGCTGTCGCCGGGCACCGATCGAGTGCCAACGCCGTCGAACGCGCCCGACCGGGTGCGGTCAGGGCTGGGGAGCACCTTATTCCCGCCGATGTGCTCCCCCTGTCGAGCGCCGGTCACGATCGCGTATCGGTGAGGGCCGACCGACACCCCCCGTACATCACCGCGTCACCGGGCAGTGACCGGGGAGTGACCGGGGAGCCTGCGGGCTACCCCGTTCGCCGGCCGAGGGTGATGGCGTCGCGTGGGCAGACCTCCACGCACTCCCCGCAGCCGGTGCACGCCGCCGGCAACACCACCGGGCGCCCTGGGGCGGGCCGCAGTGCGTGCTCCGGGCAGGTGAGCAGGCACGCCCCGCAGGCGGTGCACTCGGCGGAGACACCGGTGACGACCAGGCGGCTCAGCCGGGCAACCCCGCTCAGCTGGGCATCCACGCGTATCCCCGAGGGGTGACCATCCGCCCACCCACCAGCGCCGTGGTGGAGGACCCGACGATCACGGTGGTGAGCATGTCCACGGTCGCGGGGTCGAACTCGCCGATGAGTGCCGTCCAGGCGCGTTGGCCGGGCCGGCTGATCAGGCGCACCGCTCCCACCGGGGTGCTCGCGGGCCGGTGGGAGCGCAGCACGTCCAACGCCGCCCCCAGCTGCCAGTCCCGCTCACGTGAACGCGGGTTGTAGAAGCAGACCACGAAGTCCCCCTCAGCGGCGGCGCGCACCCGGCGGAGGATCACCGGCCACGGGGTGTGCAGATCGGACAGGCTGATCAGCACGTGGTCGTGGCCCAGCGGCGCCCCCAGCACGGCCGCGGCACCGAGCGCGGCCGTGATGCCCGCCACGCCCACCACCTCGATCTCCGCCCCGGCCTGCTCCAGCGCGGGGCTGGCCATGGCGTACACCCCGGCATCACCGGAGCCGATCAGCGCCACCGCCCGGCCCCGGCTGGCCAGCTCCACGGCCGTGGCGGCCCGCGTCTCCTCCTGGCCGAGCCCGGAGGAGACGACCTCGGTGCCCGCCCGCAGCAGGTGGCGCACCTGGTCCACGTACTGGTCCAGGCCCACCACCACCGACGCCCGCCGCAGCTCCGCCTGGGCACGCGGGGTGCGCAGGTCCGCCGCCCCGGGGCCAAGGCCCACCAGAGCCAGCCGCCCGCGCGGACGGGAGCGGGCCACGGCCACCGTGGCACCGTCGCCGGTGACCTTGGCCAGCACCAGCTCGCCACGGCCGTGCTCGCCCGCGGCGCGCAGTGCTGCGGCCTCGGCCACGCTCGGGGTACCCACCTCCTGCGCCACCACCGTGCTGGGGCTGGGCACCGCCATCTCGCTCAGCTCGGCCGCGGTGAAGGTCTGCAGCACCGGGGGGCACGCCGGATCGCCACCATGGAAGAACCCGTGCGCGGCGATGGCGTCGAGGATGCCCTGCTCCTGCGCCTTGAGGTCGATGCTCGCGTATCCGCGCACGGCCCGGGGATCGAGCCCGGCGGCGGTGAGTTCGTCGAGCACCGCGGCGACCGCGTCGGCGCGCACACCGCGCACCGACCCGATGCCCACCGACAGCGTCCGGGGCACCAGCCGCAGCGTGCGCTCGTCGTCGAGGGTGGCGGGGGTGCGGTCGTCGATGACCAGCCCCCAGGTGGGTGCGGCGGTGTGCAGCGACACGTTCGACGGCAGCGCCGGCAGCGGGAATCCCAGGGGGTTGACCAGCAGCACCGGCGCGCCGTCGAGCAGCGCCACCCCGGCCGCGGCCAGGTCACCGTCCACCGCGGCGTCGAGCAGCGCCACCAGCTCGTCCAACGGGGTCGAGCCGGCGGAATCCGAGGCGGTGGTGACCACCGCAGTGGCCCCGAGCACCTGCGCCACCCGCTCGGCGAGCGCGTTGGCCCCACCCTCGTGCCCACCGGCCAAGGCCACGGCGAACCGGCGCGCCTCGTCCACGCACACCACACCGGGGTCGGCGCGCTTGTCGCCGAGCAGCGGAGCGACCAACCGCACGGTGGCGCCGGTGGCCAGGAAGAACACCGCCGCGTCCAGGGTGGGCCACAGGCGCTGCACGCCCGGCCGCAACGGGCCGTCCACCACGACAGCCTCGGGGCCGAGCGCCCGCGCCAACTCCACGGCGGCCGCTCGGCCCCCGGCCGTCACCGCGAACAGGCCGATCACCGGACACCCGCGAGGACCAGCACCGGGTTGGTTGCGACCAGGCGCAGGCCGCCGTCGGGCAGCTCGACCAGCCGCGAAGCCGACAGCTGCCCGCCGCTGACCCGGAACCCCTGCTCGCCCAGCGCGGTCCGTACCTGCGCGACTCGGTCGAGCGCCGCGAGTGCCACCACCACGCGACGCGCCGACGTGGCGGCGGCAGCCTGGACGGCCGCGGTGCCGCCGCCGCCGACGAACACCGCGTCGGGCTCGGGCAACGTCGACATCACCTCGGCCAGCGCACCCTCGACCACCCGCACATCCACCCCGTGCGCTCCGGCGTTGGCGACGATCCGCAGGCACTGCGCCGGGTCACGCTCCACGGCGAGCACCGCGGCTCCCATCCTGGCGCACTCCACCCCGACCGATCCCGAGCCGGCGCCGACGTCCCACACGAGGCGGCCCGGACGGGGGGCCAGGTGGGCGAGCACCACGGCCCGGACCTCCATCTTGGTGATCATGCCGTCGCGGTGATGGAACTCCGACTCCCCCAGCGCCCACCCGTCGGCGGGCGGCCACGGCTCCCCCCCGGCCAGCCACCCCCTGGGCGGCACCGACTCGGTGTCCCGCAGGCACAGCACGACGTTGGGATCCGTCCAGCTCCGGATACTCGCCTCGGCCGGGGTGAGGGTGGTGAGCCGCTGTCCCACCCCACCCAGGTCCTCGGCGACCACGAGCGTGCGCTGCCAACCGTCCAGACCCGCACCCAGCTCGGCGGGCCCGGCCCCGGGGGCGGTGAGCACCGCGACCGCCGCGCGCGCCCGGCACAGGTTCACCGCGGGACGCAGGTCACGGCCGTGCGCGCTCACCACCACCGTGTCGTCCCATGGCCGCCCGATCGCCGCGAAGGCGCGCTGCACACTGGACAGGGCAGGCAGCACGGCCGGACGGATCCCGTGTTCACGCAGGGCCCGGACGATGCCGAAGAAGCCGGGGTCACCGGAGGCGAGCACCACCACGGGTCCGTCGTGGGCAAGCACCTGCACCAGCGCAGGCGCCAACGGCCCGAGCTCGATGCGTCGGCAACCCGTGGGCTGGGCAACCGCTTCCAGGTGCCGCGCCGCCCCCACCACCAGGGTGGCGACCGAGAGCGCGCGCGCAGACTCGGCCGGCAACCGCCCGCCCAGCACGGCGTCGATGCCCAGCACCGTCACCCGGGTCGCGCTCACGGGCTCACCCACTCCGGCTCGGTGGCGGCCACCACGTGCTCCGCCGCGAAGTCGACCATCGCCACCCGGGCCGCCAGCTCGCGGCCGGACTGGGCGCTGAAGCGGCGCAGCACGTCCGCCACCCGCGCGCACAGCTCGTCTCCGCATTCACGGAGCAGCCCAGCGCCCTCCCACACCTCGTAGGCGCGGCGGGCCGTGGTGGCGGCCACGACGGCGTCGACGTCCGGCTGGGCCAGGCCGTGCGTGGCGCTGATCCGGCCCAGCAGCTCGGTGTCGACCTTCGACCGGGTGTAGTGCGTCATCAACACCCCGCTGGCGAGCTTGGTGAGCTTGCCGACCATGCCAACGAACACCACTTCGCTGAGTCCGTGCTCGACGGCGCGGCGCAGCGCGGCGCCGGTGAAGTCGCCGACCTCGACGAACGCCACCGGCGGCAGCTGCGCCAGCAAACGCACCGCCGCCCGTTCGGTGCGCCCCCCGGTAGCCAGCACCACGGTGGGCACCTGCTGGGCGGCCATCACCGCCACGGCCTGCTCGACGCTGGCCCGCCACGACGCGGTGGAGAACGGCCGCACGATGCCGGTGGTGCCGAGGATCGAGATGCCGCCGTGCACCCCCAGCCGGCGGTTGGTGGTCTTGCGCGCCATCCGCTCCCCGCCGGGAACGCTGATCGTCACCTCGAACCCGCTGTCCCCCAGCGCTTCCCGCACCGCCTCGGTAATCATCCGGCGGGGCACCGGGTTGATGGCCGGCCCGCCGACCTCCAGGCCAAGACCGGCCATGGTGACGGTGCCGACACCGTCGCCCGCGCGGAAGACCACCGTCTCGGCCCGGCGGACGGTGACGGTGAGGTGCGCGCCGTGGGTGACGTCCGGGTCGTCGCCGGCGTCCTTGACCACCACGGCCGTGGCCGCAGCACCGTCGGTGGTGGCGCTGAGCACCGGGAAGACGTGCCGGTTGCCGGACGGGAACGGTATCTCCACAGTGGATGGGCAGAGCCCGTCCCGCAGCAGCACCGCCGCCGCCTTGCCCGCCGCCGCCGCGCAGGCCCCGGTGGTGAAGCCGGTGCGCAGCGCCTGGGGCCGCACCTTCATGGTGCGCGGGAGGTCCGGCTCGCGCAGCGGCGACGGATCCGGTCCGGTCACGTCAGCCCGGGCCGCCCGCGCCGTGCTCCCTGAGCAGGCGGCGGGCGGTGCGATCAGGCTTGCGGAAGGTGTGGAAGTGCCCGGGGTGGTAGAGGTGGCTGCGGGTACCGCCCGCGGTGAGGCCCGGGCCGACCAGGAACAGGGTGTGCCGCCACCACTTGCGCGCCTTCACGTCGGCCTCCAGCCGCCCCAGCGTGCTCCACAGCAGGTCCTCGTCGGGCCAGCTGGTGCGGTAGCCCACCACCACGGGGGTGTCCGCCGGATAGCCACCGGCGAGCAGCTCCACCACCAGCTGCCCGGTGCGGGCCGCGGACAGGAACAGCGCCATGGTGGTGCCGTGCCTAGCGAACTCGCGCACCTTCTCCCGCTCCGGCATGGGGGTCTTGCCACCCTCCAACCGGGTGAGCACCAGGCTCTGCGCCACCTCCGGCACGGTGAGCTCGCGCCCGGCCGCGGCGGCCACGGCGGAGAACGCCGACACCCCGGGGACGATCTCCACCTCGATACCCAGGTCGACACAACGGTCGTACTGCTCCTGCACCGCCCCCCACAACGACGGGTCACCGGAGTGCACCCGGGCCACCCGCAGCCCAGCCACGGCGGCGCGCTGGTACACCGCGACGACGTCTTCGTGGGTCAGCTGCGCGGAGTCGAGCAACTGCGCGTCGGCGCTGGCGTGGTCGGTGACGCACTCCGCCATGACCAGGCTCGCCGCCCAGATGACGACGTCGGCCGCGGCGATGCGCCGCGCACCGCGCAGCGTGATGAGGTCGGCGGCACCGGGGCCCGCTCCGACGAAGGACACGTGCGCGGTCACAGCTGGGCTCCCAGACCGCCGCGTGGCGGGGTCACGACGATGGTGGACAGGTAGGCGACGGAGTCCTCGTGCACCTCGGCCAGCGGGCGAACCCGCTCGTCGGCGGTGCCGAGGTGCTCGGCGAGGACGGCGCGCGGCTCGGCGTCACCCAGCACCGCGCGGATCTGGGCCAGGCGCGGGCCGCCCTTGTACGCCACCACCGTGCCGGGCCGACCCACCGCGTGACGCAGCTCGTCGAGTTCGCGGCTCAGCGGCAGCAGGGTGAGCGGTTCGGTGCCCTCGACGAGCGTGATCCCGGCTGCACTGGCCGCGGCCTGCATGGCGGTGATGCCGGGCACCGTGCGCACGGTCAGTCCCGGGACAAACTCCCGCACGGCCTGGGCCAGGTAGCCGAAGGTGGAGTACACCGCCGGGTCGCCGGTCGTGGCGAAGGCGGCGGTGCCGCCATGAGTGCGCAGGTGCGCAGCGACGACGGCCGCGGCGGCGTCCCAGTGCCGGCGGCGGCGGGTCTGCGGCCCGGACACGTCGTCGCTGAGGGCGAACACCAACCGGTGCATGGCCAGCTCGGGCCGGTTGGCGGTGATGACGGCCTCGGCGCGGCCGACGTCGACGGCGCTCATGACCGGGACGAACACCACGTCCGCCTCGGCGAGCACCCGCAGCGCCTTGACGGTGAGCAGCTCCGGATCACCCGGGCCCACCCCCACACCCCAGAGCTCGCTCATGCCGCACACGCTGCCACGAACCGCGCCACCGACCGTGGTGCGCCCGCCGGGTGGGTGTGCAGGTAGGACGCGTGCACCCCGGCCTGCACGAAACCCTCACGCTGCTGCCCGGTCCATCCCCAGGCCGCCTCGGCGCCGACGGCCGGGGTGAGCTCGGTGCGATGGAACTCGTGGCCCCGCACACGTTCACCGGCGGTGTGCAGCACCGAGTCACCCAGGGCCACGGCGTCGCGGTAGCCGAGGTTCAGCCGCGCACCGAAGGAGGCGCTGGCGTCGAGCACCCCAGCCATCCGGTGCCCGTCGAGCTCGCGGGCCAGATACAGCAGTCCCCCGCATTCGGCGTGCACCGGGGCGCCCGTGGCGGCGAGGGCCCGGACCTGCCCGAGCAGCTCGGTGTTCTCGGCCAGGGATCCGGCGTGCTCCTCGGGGAATCCGCCCGGCAGGACGAGCCCCCGCGTGCCGTCGGGCAGTGCGCGGTCGCGCAGCGGGTCGACGACGGCCACCTCGGCCCCGGCAGCTCGGAGCAACTCGACGTGCTCGGCGTAGCCGAAGGTGAACGCCGTACCCCCGGCCACGGCCACCACCGGCGACCCCGGGGTGCGGCGGACCTCGGCGGCAGGGTCCCAGGGTGTGGCCGTAACCGTGGTGGCGGCCAGCGCCAGCACGGCCGGGACATCCACGTGGGCACGCACCAGCTCCGTCATGGACGCGACGGTGCGCACCGCCGCGCAGCCGTGCTCCGCGGCGGTGACGAGGCCCAGGTGACGGCTGGGGACGGCCAGCTCAGCGCACCGCGGCAGCGCGCCCAGCACGGGCAGGCCCACCTCGGCGCACGCGTCGCGCAGCACCTGCTCGTGCCGGGGTGAGCCGACCCGATTGAGCACCACCCCCGCCAGGCGGGTGCGCGGGCGGTAGGTGGCGAAGCCGTGCAGCAGGGCCGCGACGCTGCCCGCCTGCCCGGTGGCGTCGACGACGAGGACGACCGGCGCCCCGAGCAGCTCGGCGACGTGCGCGGTGGAGCCGAATCCGGGGCTGCCCACCCTCCCGTCGAACAGGCCCATGACCCCCTCGACCACGGCCACGTCGCAGCCCGTGGAGCCGTGGGCGAACAGCGCCCCTACGCGGTGCTCACCCACCAGGACGGGGTCGAGGTTGCGACCGGGCCGGCCCGCGGCGAGCGCGTGGTAGCCGGGGTCGACGTAGTCCGGGCCCACCTTGAACGGCGCCACCCGGTGCCCAGCGGTCCGCAACGCGCCGAGCAGCCCGGTGGCCACCGTGGTCTTGCCACTGCCCGAGGCGGGCGCGGCGACGACCACGGTGGGGGGGTTCACCACTCGATCCCGCGCTGGCCCTTGCGGCCGGCGTCCATGGGGTGCTTGATCTTGGTCATCTCCACCACCAGGTCGGCCGCCTCGACCAGGGCCGCGGGGGCGTTGCGCCCGGTGATCACCACGTGCTGATGGCCGGGGCGCGCGCGGAGCACAGCCACCACCTCCGCGACGTCCACCCAGCCCCAGTGCAGCGGGTAGGTAAACTCGTCGAGGACGTAGCAGCCGTGGGCTTCGCGCTGCAGCCGGCGGGCGATCTCCGCCCACCCCTCACGCGCGGCGGCGGCGTGGTCGTCCTCGGTGCCGTGCTTGCGGGCCCAGCTCCACCCCCCGCCCATCTTGTACCACTCCACGGGCGCACCGGCGCCGGTGTCGGTGTGGACCTGGTCGAGCGCGCGGAACGCGGCCTCCTCACCCACCTTCCACTTGGCGCTCTTGACGAACTGGAACACCCCGATTCCGAAACCCTGGTTCCACGCGCGCAGTGCCAGCCCGAAGGCCGCCGTCGACTTGCCCTTCATCTCCCCGGTGTGCACCACGAGCAGGGGGGCGTTACGGCGCTGCCGCGTGGTGCGTCCGTCGTCGGGGACTGTGCTCGGAACTCCCTGGGGCATGGTGCTTCCTCTCCTACGCCGCCGCCGCGCGGACGACGCCGCTGACCTGTTCGGCCGACAGCTCCGCCAGCCGCACGCAGGCCGCGCCGAGCGCGGTCGCGAGTTCGCCGGCCAGGCCGAGGCGCACCACACCGGACTCGCAGTCGATGACGACGGACGCCGTCCCCTCGGCCCGCAGCAGACCCGCCGCGGTACGGGCTCGGGCCACGGGGTCGAGCCCGCCGGTGGCCCTTCCGTCGGTCAGCAGCACCAGCAGCGGGCGCCGCTGGGGGTCACGTACGCGTTCTCCCGCCAGCACCTGCCTGGCCCGCAGCAGCCCGGCGGCCAGCGGGGTCTGCCCACCGGCGCCCATCCGCTGCAATCGCGTGGCGGCGGTGTCCACCGACGACGTGGGCGGGAGCACCAGCTCGGCGCCCGAGCCGCGCAGCGTCACCACGCCCACCTTGTCGCGGCGCTGGTAGGCGTCGCGCAGCAGGCTCAGCACCGCGCCGGTGACGGCCGAGAGCCGGTCGCGCGCGGCCATCGAACCTGAGGCGTCGACCACGAACAGCACCAGGTTGCCCTCGCGTCCCTCGCGGACGGAGCGGCGCAGGTCGGTCGGTGCCAGTCGCAGCGCCCCGGCGGTGCGTCCCCGCTCGGCCTGCCGAGGGGCCGCAGCGAACACGGTGTGTACCAGGTGCAGTCCCCGACCGTGGACGGCATCGGAGCGCACCGTGCGCCCGGAGTCCGACCGGGAGCGCGAGCGGCGGCCCGGCGCGCCCGCACCGAGGCCAGGCACCTGGAGCAACCGGGTCCGGAACTGCGCCCCCGGTGCGCCGACGGGGCGCTCCGCGGCGGGCTGGTCGGTGGCGGGCTGGTCGGTGGCGGGGGTGGGCTGGCCCTGCTCCGGGCTGGGCGCGGTCCCATCCGGGGGCGGGATGTCGTCGGCGGCTGGGGCTGGCGCGCCACCCCCGGGCGGGTTGCCGTCGGGGCCCGGGGGTTCCTGCGCCCGTTCCGCCGCGTCGCGCATCGCCTCGTCCAGCTGCTCGGCGGAGATGCCGGGGGCGTCGAAGGGGTCGCGGCGACGGCGGTGCGGCAGGGCGAGCTCCGCAGCCACCCGGACGTCCGCCTCGTCAACCGAGCTCGCACCTCGCCAGGCGGCGTTGGCCAACGCGGTACGGGCGCACACGAGGTCGGCGCGCATGCCGTCGACGTCGAAGCTCGCGCACAACGCCGCAATCCGCCGCAGCTCCCCCTCGGTGAGCACCACCTGCGGCAACGCTGCCCGGGCGCCGACGATGCGCCGCGCCAGGTCGGCGTCGGCGGCGGCGAAGCGGGCCGCGAACGCAGCGGGGTCATCCTCGTAGGCCAGCCGGCGCCGCACCACGTCCACCCGGGTCGCGACCTCGCGGGAGGCGGCCACCTCCACGGCCAGGCCGAAGCGGTCGAGCAGCTGCGGGCGGAGTTCGCCCTCCTCCGGGTTCATGGTGCCGACCAGGACGAAGCGCGCCGCGTGGCTGTGCGAGACGCCGTCACGCTCCACGTGCACCCGGCCCATCGCGGCGGCGTCGAGCAGCGCGTCGACCAGGTGGTCGTGCAGCAGGTTGACCTCGTCGACGTAGAGCACCCCCCGGTGGGCAGCGGCCAGCAGCCCGGGCCGGAAGGCCGCCTGACCGTCGCGCAGCACCCGCTCCAGGTCGAGAGAGCCGACGACACGGTCCTCGGTGGCCCCGATGGGCAACTCCACCAGCCGCGGCACCGTCCCGTCCTGCTCCGTCGGCAGCAGCGCGGCCAGCGCCCGCACCACCGTCGACTTCGCGGTGCCCTTCTCGCCACGCACCAGCACCCCACCGATCCCTGGGTGGACGGCGTTCAGCAGCAGGGCCAGGCGCAGCTGCTCCTGCCCGACGATGGCGGAGAACGGAAAGCCCTGCTCAGCCGGCATGTGTCACACGTCCTGTCCTCGGGTGTCCACGCCCGTGGTCGGCGGAGCAACGAGGATCAGCAGTGTCCTGGCTCGGGGCCGTGTACCCCTCACAGTGGCGGGACCGCGCCGGAGTCGCACCGGCTTCCCTGCTCGCTCCTCGATCTGGTGGCGTGATCCTGTCAGACGCCGGCGCGCCGAGTTCAGCGCCCGGGGCGCCGCAGCGGGGTGTGGGCGACGCCGGCTTGGACAAACTCCGCGCCGTCGACGACGAAACCGTGCGTAGTGAACATGTTCACCAGGTAGGACTGGGCGTCGATGCGACAGGGGATCGCGCCCACCTCGGCCAGCGCCGCCTGGAGTACCCGTCTGGCGTGACCCTGCCCGCGGAACTGGCGCGCGGTGCACAGCCGGTCGATGCGGAACTCGTTGCCGCCCTCGTGCAGCTCGAGCAGGCGCACGGTGGCGCCGACCTGCCCGTCCTGCTCCACCCAGATGTGGCGGGTGTCGGCGTCGAGGTCGCACCCGTCGAGCTCCGGGTAGGGGCACATCTGCTCCACCACGAACACCGCGACCCTGAGCTGGAGCAGCCGGTAGAGGGTCGCGGTGTCCAGGTCGGCCGACCAGGCGCGGCGCAGGTTGGGGTTCACACCGATGTGACTACCACAACGCGATGTGGGGTGGTGATCATGAGGCCGACCGCACGATGTGGGGCAGTGACCATGACGCCGATCGCACTAGCATCGCCGCCCGTGAGCGAATGGGTTACCGACGTCCTCGGCCGCGACTACTCGCGACGCACCCTGCAGCTTGGGCCGGACCCGGACGGTGAGGGAACCATCGTCGCCACCCTGGTACGGCACGAGGCAGGTGGGTGCGCGGCGCGCGGCGCGTTCCTGCACGTCCACGGCTACACCGACTACTTCTTCCAGACCGAGCTGGCCGAACGGGTGGCCGCCCAAGGCTTCGCCTTCTACGCCCTGGACCTGCGCAAATGCGGGCGCTCGCTGCGCGCCGGGCACACGCCGCACTACATCAGCGACCTCGCGCACTACGACGACGAGCTGAACCGCGCACTGGGGTTGCTGCGCGGCGCCGAGGGTCACGACGGGGTCGTCGTTGGCGCGCACTCAACCGGGGGCATCATCACCCCGTTGTGGCTGGACCGGTTGCGGGACAAGGGTCTGCGCGGCGTCGATGGCCTCGTGCTGAACAGCCCCTGGTTCGACCTGCAGGGCCCGGCCTACTACCGCCACGTGGGCACCGTCGGCATCGACCTGGCGGGGCGGCTGCGGGGGATGCGGCTGCTGACCACCGACGACGCCGACGCCTACGGGGTGAGCCTGCACTCCAGCCGGGAAGGCGAGTGGGACTACGACCTGGGCTGGAAGCCGCTCATCGGGTTCCCGGTGCGGCTGGGGTGGCTGCGCGCGGTGCGCCGCGGACACGCGCAGTTCCACCGGGGCGTGGACGTCGGCTGCCCGTCGCTGGTGCTGCGCTCGACCCGCACCCGGTTCGCCACCCATTACCACCCCGACGTCGACACCGCCGACGCGGTGCTCGACGTGCACCAGATCGCGCGCTGGTCGGGCTGTCTGGGCGGGCGGACGAGTGTGGTGCCGGTGCATGGTGCGCGGCACGACGTGTTCTTGTCGCTGCCGCCGGTGCGGGAGCAGGCGTACGCGGAGCTGACGAGCTGGTTGGGCGCCACCGTCCCGGTCTGATTCCGCGTGCGGGCGGCGTCCGATCAGCGGGCGGTGGGCGGTAATGAGTGATCAACAGGCAGCCAGGGTCGTCTCGAGGGCCTCCCCGCCACCGTGACCGCCCGATGATCTCAAGGTGGCGTCCTACACCGCGGGCCGACCCGTCGACCCTTCACACGACGCGGACGTCCAGCCCGGCGACCGTGGCGAGTTCGGCGTCCTGGGTGAGCAGCTGTAGGCCGTGAACGTGTGCCGTGGCGCAGATCACCGCGTCGAACGGCGGGTAACGGACCCCGACCGCCCGGCCGGCTGCGCGGATTCGAGCGCAGGCGAGTGCCACCGCCCTGGTCACCGGAAGCACCTCGAACCGGGTGGCGACGAGGTCGAGGGTCAATCGACGCTGCGCGGACACCATGTCGTCGCCACGCAGGGCTGCCATCTCCACACCGAGCGCGAGCTCCTCCAGCGTGATGACCGAGACCGCCACGTCCTCGGGCGGGTCAGGTACCGAACGTCCGGACTCGAGACCGACGACGATGCTGGTGTCCAGCAGCGCCCTCACGCGCCGAAGAGCCGCTCGGCACGGTCCCGGCCGAGTTTGTCGGTGTCCTCGGCTGCCTCGCGCAGCTCAGCGAGGAGGTCCGGATCCGGTGGGCGGCTCGCCAGGAGCGCAACCACCTCCGCCCAGGGCAGGAACTGTCGAGGTCGCCGGATCGGTGCCAGCTCGGCGACCGGCGCGCCCCGCACCGTCACGGTGAAGGTCTCACCCTCCGCAACGCGTCTCAGGATGGTGCTGATGCCGTTGCGGAGGTCGCGTTGGGCGATGATCTGGAACATCACCAGAGTGTAGCAGTGCGTTGCTACACCCCGGGTCGGTGGAGCGGCCGGAGCGGCGTCCGGTCCCCTGCCGGGTGGGCACCCCGTCGTTCTGCTGCACAAGACGCTCCCGAGGTGGGCTCGCCGAACTCATGGCTCAGTTGTGCAGCAGAACGACGGGCAGCAGGGCGCGGCGGGCGAGGACCCAGCCAGGTGGGGCACGGCTCAGCCGGGCGGGCACGGCTCGACGGGAGGGGCACGGTTCGACGGGAGACCCCAGCTCATGCCCCCTCGAGCTCCCCCTCCAGCTGCAGGAACGTCGAGCGCAGCCTGGCCAGCGTCTCGGCGGCCGGGTCCGCCCACATGCCGCGGTCGGCGGCCTCCAGCAGCCGCTCGGTGATTCCCCGCAACGCCCACGGATTGGACTTCTCCATGAAGCTGCGCACCTGCGGGTCGAACACGTAGGCCTGCGCCAGCTTCTCGTACATCCAGTCCTGCACCACCCCCGCCGTGGCGTCGTAGCCGAACAGGTAGTCGACGGTGGCCGCGAGCTCGAAGGCTCCCTTGTAGCCGTGGCGCGCCATCGCGGTGACCCACTTGGGGTTGACCACCCGGGAACGGAACACCCGCAGGGTCTCCTCGCCCAGTGCGCGGGTCTTCACCGCGTGCGGCACCGCGGAGTCCCCGACGTAGGCCGCCGGGTCGGCGCCGGTGAGGTGGCGGACCATGGCCACCATCCCGCCGTGGTACTGGAAGTAGTCGTCGGAGTCGACGATGTCGTGCTCGCGGGTGTCCACGTTCTTCGCCGCCACCTGGATGCGGGCGAAGCTGCGCTCCATGTCCCCGCGTGCTCGCACCCCATCGAGGCCGGCGCCGTACGCGTAGCCACCCCAGGTGGCGTACACCTCCGCGAGGTCGGAATCGTCGCGCCAGTTGCGGGCGTCGATGAGTGGCAGCAGACCCGCCCCGTACGCCCCTGGCTTGGAGCCGAAGATACGGGTGGAGGCGCGCCGGGCGTCACCGTGTTCGGCCAGGTCGGCCCGGTAGCTGGCGGCGATGAAGTTGTCGGCGTCGTCCTCGGCGAGGTCGGCCACGGCGCGCACGGCCTCGTCGAGCAGGGTGATGACGTGGCCGAACGCGTCGCGGAAGAAGCCGGAGATGCGCACCACCACATCCACCCGCGGCCGGCCCAGCTCCGCCAGCGGGAGCACCTCGAAGCCGGTCACCCGACGGGACGCGTCGTCCCAGGTCGGCCGGCAACCCAGCAGCGCCAGCACCTCGGCGATGTCGTCGCCCTGGGTGCGCATGGCCGAGGTGCCCCACACGGTGAGGCCGACCGAGCGCGGGACCGCCCCGGTGTCGGCGACGTGCCGGGCGATGAGGGAGTCGGCCAGCGCCACCCCGACGTCCCAGGCGTTGCGCGAGGGGATGGCCTTGGGGTCGACGGAGTAGAAGTTGCGTCCGGTCGGCAGCACGGACACCAGGCCCCGGGTGGGTGAGCCGGACGGCCCGGGCTCGACGAACCGCCCGTCCAGCGCGCGCAGGGTGTTGGTGACCTCGTCGGTGGTGCGGGCCAGGCGCGGCACCAGCTCGTCGCGGGCGAACTCCAGCACCCGGGCCACGTCAGCACCCCAGGCGTGGCTCACGTCCGGCAGCGCAGTGACCAGCGCCATCGCGGTTTGCTCCACCCGGTCCAGCACCAGCGACGCGCGCTCCCGGCCACCCCCCAGGGGTGGGGGGACGTCGATGACCACCCCGGGATCGGCCAGCAGGGCGTCCTCGCTGAGCCCCACGTGCGCGCACAGCGCGTTGCGCAGCCCGGGCACCGCCCCGTGCACCCCGCCGAACACCTGCTTCGCCCGCAGGATCGCCAGCACGTCGGCGTTTCGCTCCGCGCCCTCCGGGGCGCGGCCCAGCACGTGCAGCCCGTCGCGGATCTGCACGTCCTTCACCTCGCAGAGGTAGCCGTCGACGTGCAGCACGAAGTCGTCGAAGTCGTTCGCGGCGGGCATCTCCTCGGTGTGCAGGTCCCGGTGGAGCTGGGCAGCGGTGATCAGCTCCCAGATCTGGGTGCGCAGCACCGGCACCTTGTCCGGGTCCAGTGCCGCCACGACGGCGTACTCGTCGAGCAGCTGCTCCAGCTGGGCCAGCTCGCCGTAGGAGTCCGCGCGCGCCATCGGCGGGATCAGGTGATCGACGACGACTGCGTGCGCGCGGCGCTTCGCCTGGGTGCCCTCACCGGGATCGTTGACGATGAACGGGTATACCAGCGGGACGTCGCCGAGCACCGCGTCCGGCGCGCAGTCCGCGGAGAGCCCGATACCCTTGCCCGGCAACCACTCCAGCGTGCCGTGCTTGCCCAGGTGCACCGCGGCGTCGATGCCGAAGCTGCGCCGCAGCCACTGGTATGCGGCCAGGTACTGGTGGCTGGGGGCCAGCTCCGGGTCGTGGTAGATGGCCACCGGGTTCTCCCCGAAACCCCGGGGCGGCTGCACGATCAGCACCACGTTGCCGAAGGTCAGTGCAGCCACGTAGATCGAGTCACCGTCGACATACAACGTGCCCGGCACCGGCCCCCACGCCTGCTCCACGGCGGCTCGGAAGCCAGCGGGCAGCTCCGCGAACCACTCCCGGTAGCGCGCCACCGGCACCCGCACCTCGGCGGCGGCCATCTGCTCGCTCGTGAGCCACTCCACGTCGTGTCCTCCGGAGGCGATGAGCCGGTGCACCAACCCATCGCCATCGACCAGGTCGGGGTCGAAGCCACCCAGGTCGTAACCGTGCTCGCGCAGTGCGCGCAACAGCACCACCGCGCTGGCCGGGGTGTCCAACCCGACGGCGTTGCCCACCCTGGCATGCTTGGTGGGGTAGGACGACAGCACGATCGCCAGCTTCTTCTCGGCGTTGTCCTTGTGCCGCAACGCCCCCAGCCGCACCGCGATCCCAGCGAGCCGGGCGGCGCGCTCCGGGTCGGCGGTGTATACCCCCACCCCGTCCGGCCCGGGCTCCTTGAAGCTGAACGGAACCCCGATGAGCCGGCCGTCGAACTCCGGAATGGCCACCTGCATGGCGGCGTCCATGGGGTTCAGGGCCGCGCTGGAGCCCAACCACTGCGCGCGGGAGGTGGTCAGGCACAGCCCCTGCAGCACCGGAACATCCAGCTGCGCCAGCGCGCCCGCGTCCCACGCGTCCTCGGCGCCCCCGGCGTGCGCCGCCGCGGCCGTCGCGCCGCCGGCGGCCAGCACCGTGGTGATGAGGACGTCGCAGCCGGCCAGCACGGCCGCAAGCCCGGTGGCGTCGTCGGCGGAGAGCCCGCGCAGCGAGGCGCACCACACCGGCAGCGGCCGACCCCCGGCGGCTCGCACCGCATCGGCCAGGGTATCGACGAAGGCGGTGTTGGCCGCCAGCTCGTGCGAGCGGTAGTACACGATGCCCACCACCGGGCCGACCCCGTCAGCCAGCGACCCGTGCACCCCGAACGACGGCGTCGGCACCGGGGCGTCGAACCCCACGCCGGTGAGCAGGACGGTGTCGGACAAGAACGCTGCGAGTTGGGCGAGGTTGGCCGCCCCGCCGTCGGCGAGGTACGCCGCTGCCTGGGTGGCTGCCCCGGAGGCCACCGTGGACCGGGCCTGCAGCGCCGCGTCGGGCGTCGTCTCGCCGCCGAGGCAGACCACGGGCAGGCCGCTGGCGAGCACCGCGTCCAGACCGTCCGCCCAGCTCCGTGACCCACCGAGCAGCCGCACGACCACGAGGTCGACCCGGGACAGCAGCGCGGGCAACTCTTCGACGCCGGTGCGCGACGGGTTCGCGACCACCCAGCCGGAGTCGCTCGCGCGGGCGGCGAGCAGGTCGGTGTCCGCGGTGGAGAGCAGCAGGATGGCGGGCATCGGACAACGTCCTCACCGGGGTTGCGCGCCCCGAGCCGAATGGCACGGCCACAGCGGGGTTCCTGGCTCGGGTACCCGGGCTCGTCGAGCCGAGCGCGCCCTCACAGTTGCGCGAGCGCCCCGGTCTCACACCGGGTTCCCTGCACCACGGCCGTCTTCTGCTCGCACCCTAGCTGGCGCGCCGGCGTGCACCCCAACCCCGGCGAGCACTCTCCGGCGCACCGGGGCTGTGTCCGTTGTCACAGCCACCCGGGGTACCTTTCCTCGGGCCGGCTCCCCCCGGTGGTACCGCCGTCCACCGAACCCAGACGAGGAGCGCCATGCGCCAGCTCAGCTCGCTCGACGCGCAGTTCCTCAACGCCGAGACGGCAACCACGCTGGTCCACGTCGGCTCCCTGACCATCGTCGACCCCACCGACTCCCCGCGCGGTGACCTCACTGTCGAGGACGTGCGCGAACTGATCGGCGGCCGGCTGCATCTGGTCGGGCCGCTGTGCTGGCAGCTACGCGAGGTTCCCTTCGGCCTCGACCTGCCGTACTGGGTGAACTCCGCCGACTTCGACCTGGAGTACCACATCCGCGAGCTGGCGTTGGTGGCCCCGGGCACCGACGAGCAGCTCGGCGAGCAGGTGGCGCGGTTGGCCGCCCGACCGTTGGACCGCTCCCGCCCCCTGTGGGAGTGTTACCTGATCCACGGCCTGGCCGACGGCCGTAAGGCGCTGTACACCAAGGTGCACCACTCGGCGATCGACGGGGTCAGCGGCGCCGAGGTGCTCGCGGTGATCATGGACCTCAGCCCGGAGCCAAGGACCGTCGAGCCACGCGACACCCATGCCGCGCGCGACCCGGTGCTCGGCACCGCGGAGATGCTGGCCCGCGGCGCGTGGCGGTTGGCGTCCCGGCCGGCGCACTTCGCCATCTCGGCCCCGCGGATGTTGCCGCACCTGTTGGACCTGCCCGGTGCGCAGAACCTTCCCGGCATCCACGCGGTGGCCAAGGTGGCCGGCACGGTGAGCCGGATGGCGGGGCTCAACGTCGTCACCGACCGCCCGGATCCCGCGCCAACCCCGCCCCGCACGCCGTTCAACGGACCCATCACCCCGCACCGCCGCTTCGCGTTCACCTCGCTGCCCCTGGAGGCGGTGAAGGAGGTCAAGAACGCATTCGACCTGACGGTGAACGACGTGGTCATGGCCCTGTGCACCACGGTGCTGCGGAGTTGGCTGATCGCCCACGACGCACTGCCCGCCATCCCCTTGGTGGCCGCAATTCCCGTCTCGGTGCGCACCCCGGAGCAGATGGGCACCGCGGGCAACCAGATGAACTTCATGCTCACCGCCCTGCCCACCCACGAAACCGACCCGGCGCAGCGCCTGGACGACCTGCACACCTCGCTGCTGGGGGCCAAGGAACGCTTCGACGCGGTGCCGGCGAAACTGCTGCACGAGTACAGCGCGGTGCTGCCCCAGGCGCTGCACGGCGTGGCCTCGCGGACCCTGCTGCGCGCCATCACGGTCGGCGCGCCGCCGTTCAACCTGTTCATCTCCAACGTGCCCGGCCCACAGCTGCCGCTGTACACCGCCGGCTCGCGGGTGACGGGCAACTTCCCCGTCTCGGCCGTGAGCGACGTGGGCGGCGGCATCAACATCACCGTCATGTCCTACGACGGGCACCTGGACTTCGGGATCATCGTGTGCCGGGAGATGGTGCCCGACGTGTGGAGCATGGCCGAGGGACTGCACGAGGCGATGGACGAGCTGCTCGAGCTGGCCCGCGGCCGGCGGGAGTGATCCGGTGCGGCCGGTAGAATGGCACCGGTGAGGCACTTCGACCTGGCAGTCATCGGCAGCGGTTCTGCCAACTCCATTCTGGACCCCCGCTTCGACGCCCTCGAGGTCGCGCTGTTGGAGCAGGGCACCTTCGGGGGCACCTGCCTCAATGTCGGGTGCATCCCCACCAAGATGTACGTGTACGCCGCCGAACAGGCCCGCCACGTGCAGGACGCGCACCGTTACGGGGTGGACGCCCATGTCGACAAGGTGCGCTGGCACGACATCGTGGACCGGGTGTTCGGCCGCATCGACCCCATCTCGGCCGGGGGTGAGCGCTACCGCGCCACGGGCACGCCCAACACCACGCTCTACCGGGGGCGCGCGCGGTTCGTCGGGCCGAAGACCGTGGACACGGGAACCGGCGAGACGATCACCGCTGACCGCGTGGTCATCGCCGCCGGATCCCGGCCCGTGGTGCCCACCGAGGTGCGCGACAGTGGCGTGAGCTTCCATACCAGTGACGACGTCATGCGGCTGCCCACGCTGCCCGACCACCTCGTCGTGCTGGGTGCGGGCTACATCGCTGCGGAGTTCGCGCACGTGTTCTCCGCGCTGGGCACCGAAGTGACCTTTCTCGCGCGCGGGCATCGGCTGCTGCGCCAGCTCGACGACGACGTCAGCGTCCGCTTCACCGCCCTGGCGCAGCGAAAGTGGGAGGTACGCCTGCAGTCCGCCGTCGCCGCGGTGCGCGGCTCGGACGGTGCCGTGGAGGTGGTGCTCGCCGACGGCTCCGTGGTGGCTGGCGACGCCCTGCTGGTCGCCACCGGCCGCTACCCCAACGGCGACGAACTCGCGGTCACCGCCGCGGGGGTCGGCCTCCATCCCGACGGCCGAGTGATGGTCGACGCGCAGCAGCGCGCCCTGTCCCCCCGCGGTGAGGTGCTCGACGGGGTGTTCGCGCTCGGCGACATCAGCTCGCCCCACCAGCTCAAGCACGTGGCCAACCACGAGGCCCGCGTGGTGCAGCACAACCTCCTGCACCCGGACGCGCCCAGGGCCACCAACCACCGCTTCGTGCCGGCGGCGGTGTTCACCGACCCGCAGATCGCCTCCGTCGGCCTCACCGAGCGCGCCGCGCGGGCACAGGGCCTCGACATCACCGTCACGGTGCAGGAGTACGCGGACGTGGCCTACGGGTGGGCCATGGAGGACACCGAGGGCTTCTGCAAGGTCATTGCCGAGAAGGTCACCGGGCGAATCCTCGGCGCGCACGTCATGGGCGCGCAGGCCCCGAGCATCGTGCAGCCGCTGATCCAGGCGATGAGCTTCGGCCTGTCGGCTCCGGACATGGCCACCGGGCAATACTGGATCCACCCCGGGTTACCCGAGGTCGTGGAGAACGCGCTACTCGGCCTGCAGGTCTGAGCCCCCCGCTCGGCCTGCAGGTCTGAGCCGGCTGCTCACCAGGGGCTGGAGCGCAGCACCACCTCGGTGGCCAGAGCCGCGGGGGCCTGTTCGGGGATCCAGTGGCCGATCCCCGCGAGCTCCACGAACCGGTACTCCGCCAGCACCTGCCGTCCCGTGGACACCGCCTGCACCCGGCCCAGAAACGCGTCCTCGGTTCCCCACACGAAGGTGGTGGGCACCTCGACCGCCGGGCAGCTCTGGAAGTCCGCCGCACCCATCGCCCGGTACCAGCTCAGCGCGGCCGTGAGCCCGGCGCGCTCGGTCACCGCGACCGCCAGCTCCCGCCCCTGTCCCACCATGGCCCGCAGGCGCGCGCCGCCCTCGGCCAACAGCGCGTCCTCGGCCGCACCCGCCGCGGTGAACTCGCGTATGTAGGCCGACCGCTCGCGCTGGTCGGCGTCGCTGGCCAGCGCACCCGAGAACGCCACCGGGTGCCCCACGCTGGCGGCGACCAGGCTGGCGACCCGCTGCGGGTGGCGCGCAGCGAGCTGCCAGGCGACCGCCGCTCCCCAGTCGTGGCCCGCCACGTGTGCCCAGCGCACCCCCAGCGCATCGAGCACCCCCAGCGCATCGGCCACGAGTTGCGCCACGCCGTAGTGCTGGATGCCCTGCGGTCGCGCGTCCGGGGAGTACCCGCGCTGATCGGGCGCGATGGTGCGCAGCCCCGCGGCGTGCAGCCGCGCCGCGACGGCGTCGAAGCTGCGCGAGCTCTGCGGGAAGCCGTGCAGCAGCAACACCGGGACGCCGTCGGGCGGGCCGTCGACGTTGACGTTGACGTCGAACTTGAGCTCGTCGACGGTGACGCGGTGGCGCGGCATGGGCGGCGACGCTACCCGTGGGCTGCGGACGGCTCCTTTCGGTGCGGAACGACGCCCGCGCGTAGCGTGCCGGAGCGGGCCGCACCCAGTCGAGGTGACGGTGCGTCGCGGACGGCAGGAGGAGGGTGGGGCAAATGTCAGACACCAGGGCGACGAACGTCGGCGGGGCATCACCGGGCGCGGGCGAGGGGCGGGCGGACCTCGCGCACGCGGTGCTATTCTCCTCGGCGGCCGCGTTGGGCGGCTTCCTGTTCGGCTACGACACCTCCGTCATCAACGGGGCCGTCAAGGCCATCCAGGAGCGGTTCAGCGTCGGAACGGCGGCCACCGGATTCACCGTTTCCCTGGCCCTGCTCGGTGCTGCGGGTGGGGCGTGGTTCGCCGGCGCGCTGGCCGACCGGTACGGGCGTATCCGCGTCATGCAGATCGCCGCAGTGTTGTTCATGATCAGCGCGGTGGGTTCGGCCCTGCCGTTCTCCGTCGTCGACCTCGCGTTCTGGCGGGTCGTGGGTGGTGCCGCCGTCGGGGTCGCCTCGGTGATCTCCCCGGCGTACATCGCCGAGATCGCCCCGGCGAGCTACCGGGGGCGGCTGGGCTCGATGCACCAGCTGGCCATCGTCTTAGGCATCGCCGTCTCCGCCCTGGTCAACTACGCCGCAGCCGCAGCCGCGGGCGGCTCGGCGTCCAACAAGCTGGCCGGGCTGCAGGCGTGGCAGTGGATGCTCTCCGCCGCAGCCGTGCCCGCGCTGTTGTACGGGCTGCTGACGCTGACCATCCCGGAGTCACCGCGCTACCTCGTGGCTCGTGGGCGCACCGACGAGGCGCGGGCCATCCTGTCCGACCTCGAGGGCGGCGACCACGAGCAGGTGCAGCAGCGCCTGGAAGAGATCCGGATCTCGCTGAACGTCGAGCACCGATCCCGCGTGCGTGACCTGTTCACCGGCCAGGGTTCCCTGCTGCCCCTGGTGCTGCTCGGGGTGGCCCTCGCCGCGCTGCAGCAGCTGGTGGGCATCAACGTGATCTTCTACTACTCCTCGTCACTGTGGCAGTCGGTCGGCATCGGCGAGGACCGCTCGCTGCTCATCAGCGTGGTCAGTGCGGTGGTGAACATCGGCGGCACCTTCGTGGCCATCGCGGTGATCGACCGGATCGGCCGCAGGCCGCTGCTCATCACCGGTTCGGTGGGTATGGCGCTGGCGCTGGGTACGGCGTCGTGGGCGTTCTCCTATTCCGAGCTGGTGGACGGAATCGCTACCCTGCCCTCGCCGCAGGGCACCATCGCCCTCATCGCAGCCAACGTGTTCGTGTTCTTCTTCGCCCTCTCGTGGGGCCCGACGGTGTGGGTGTTGCTCAGTGAGATCTTCCCCAACCGCTCGCGCGCAGCGGCCGTGGCGGTGGCCACCTCGGCCAACTGGATCGCGAACTTCGCCGTGACGGTCACCTTCCCCACGTTCTCCGCGGCCAACCTCTCGATCACCTACGCGGGGTATGCGGCGATGGCGGTGCTGTCGCTGTTCGTGGTGCTGCGGTTCGTCAAGGAGACCAACGGCCGCTCGCTCGAGGACGCCGGGTAGTCACCGCGACCCGGCGTCTGGGCCCGGAGCGCGCGGGACGGGGCGGCGGCGGTGGGCGTGCCGGGGAGGTCGGTGTGCCGGGGAGGTCGGTGTGCCGGGGAGGTCGGTGTGCCGGGGAGGTCGGCGTGCCGGGGAGGTCGGCGTGCCGGGGAGGTCGGCGTGCCGGGCTTCGGGTGGCCACCTCTTCGGATGGTTCCACCTCTCCGCATACCGGGCCGTCACTGCGCACATGCCCGGCAATGTGCGTAGACACCGCTGGGTGTGCGCAGACGCCGATAGCGGCCGAAGCAGACGCCGACGCGGCCCCCAGCCAGTGCGGGGCCCGACCGGGAGCGGTCATGACGCCCCAGCGGGCGCGCCCGGTGGCACGAACGGCAGCCCCGTCGGCGCGCCGTGGCAGATCAGCCGGCTCAACGCGGCGGTATCCAGGTGCTGGTCCACCAGGTCGGCCAGCAGGTCCAGCTGCGCCTCCCGAACCGCCGCGACGTCGGTATCGGGCGCCACCACGAAGCCCACGCACCCCGCTGCGGCCGCCACCTCCGTGAGCCACGTCCGACGGAAGCCGTCGTTGGCCAGCAGCCCATGCCAGTGCGTACCGTGCACCGCTCCGGCGCGACTACCCTCCCCCGGTTGGTCGAGGAGCGACGCATCCCCGTTGTGCACGACGCGCCCGTGGTGGATCTCGTAACCCTGCACCGGATGCCCCAGGGCGTGCCCGTGCGGCCGCGCCAGCACCTTCTCCGCCTCGAACACCACATCCAGGTCGAGCAGCCCCAGCCCCTTCACCTCCCCTGCGCCCGACTCCCCCGCGCCCTCCCCCGCGCCCGACTCTCCTGCGCCCCACTCAACGGTGTCCACGATGCGTCGGCCCAGCATCTGGTAACCGCCGCACACTCCGAGGACGGGCCGACCGTCGGCGGCGTGCGCACCCACGGCGTCGGCCAATCCCGTGCGGCGCAACCAGGCCAGGTCGTCCACTGTGGACTTGCTGCCCGGTAGCACCACCAGGTCGGCGTCGAGCAACCGGGACGGCTCGGTCACCCAGCGCACCGCCACCCCCGGCTCGCAGGCCAGCGCCTCGACGTCGGTGGCGTTGGACACCCGAGGCAGCCGCACCGCCGCCACGCGCAGCCAGCACGAGCCGTGCGGGGGCGCGGGTCGACCCACGATGCCGTCGGCCACCGTGGACAACGAGTCCTCCGCATCCAGCCACAGCGCGTCGCGAAACGGCAGCACGCCCAGGGTCGGCCGACCGGTCAGCTCACGCAGCTGCTCCAGCCCGGGCGCGAGCAGCGCGGGATCGCCGCGGAACTTGTTGATCACGAAGGCCGCGACGAGCGCCTGGTCCTGCGCGGAGAGCACGGCGAGGGTGCCGAACAGGTGCGCCAGCACCCCCCCGCGGTTGATGTCGCCGACCACGATCGTCGGTAGGTCAGCCGCCCTGGCCAGGCCCATGTTCGCGAGGTCGGAGCCGCGGAGGTTGAACTCGGCCGGTGAGCCGGCTCCTTCGCACACCACCACGTCGTACCGCGCGCGCAGCGCCGTGAGGCGGTCGGCCACCGCGGCACCCAGCTCGGCACGGTGCGTCGCGTAGCTCAGCGCACTCACCTGGCCGCGCGCATGCCCGTTGACCACCAGTTGCGAGGTGCGGTCGCTGCCCGGCTTCAGCAGCACCGGGTTGAACGCCACGCTGGGCTCCAGGCCGCAGGCCGCCGCCTGCAGCGCCTGGGCCCGGCCGATCTCGCCACCGTCGAGGGTGACGACCGAGTTGTTGGACATGTTCTGCGCCTTGAACGGGGCCACCCGCACCCCCCCGCGGTACAGCCAGCGGCAGATCCCGGCCACCAGCACGCTCTTGCCCGCGTCGGAGGTGGTGCCGGCGACGAGGAGCCCACCCCGCACGGATCTCACGCCACGGTGAGGATCTCGGCGCCCGTGGCGGTGACCAGCACGGTGTGCTCGAACTGCGCCGTCCAGCTGCCGTCCTTCGTGACCACGGTCCAGCCGTCGTCCCACAGGTCGTGATCGATGCCGCCCAGGGTGATCATCGGCTCGATCGTGAAGGTCATGCCCTCCTCGATCACCGTGTCCACCTCGGGGTCGTCGTAGTGCAGCACCACGAGCCCGCTGTGGAATGCCCGGCCGATGCCGTGCCCGGTGAAGTCGCGCACCACGCCGTAGGAGAAGCGGCTGGCGTAGGCCTCGATCACGCGGCCGATGACGTTGAGCTGACGCCCCGGCTTGACGGCCTGCACGGCGCGCAGGGTGGCCTCGCGGGTGCGCTCCACGAGCAACCGGGCGTCCGCGCTGACGTCGCCGGCGAGGAACGTCGCGTTCGTGTCGCCGTGCACCCCGCCGAGGTAGGCCGTGACGTCGATGTTCACGATGTCGCCGTCGTCGATGACCGTCGAATCGGGGATGCCGTGGCAGATGACCTCGTTCAGCGACACGCAACAGCTCTTGGGGAACCCGCGGTAGCCGAGGGTGGACGGGTACGCCCCGTGGTCGCACAGGTAGGTGTGCACGACGCGGTCGACCTCGTCTGTGGTGACTCCGGGGGCCACCGTCCGGCCACCCTCCGCCAGCGCCCCGGCGGCGACCCGCCCGGCCACCCGCATGGCCTCGACAACCTCCGGCGGCTGCACCCAGGGTTCGGTGCTGCGGTTCGGGCTCGGCTTACCGACGTACTCCGGGACGGCGATGGCGCGGGGAACGGCGCGCGGTGGCGAGAGTCGGCCGGGGGCGAGTGGGGCGCGGACGGGCATGGCACCAGGTTAGTAGGGCCGCTCAGTATCCCGCCGGCAGCGTCGCCAGGAACTGTTTGGTGACGGCCACTGCGTTGCTGGAGCTGGCACCGTCCACCACCAGGGTGGCAAACGCCAGGTCGCCGCGGTAGCCGACGAACCAGGCATGCGACCGCGTGCCGTCCCCGAACTGCGCCTCTCCGGTCTTGCCGTAGACCGCGCCGAGGCCGCTGACCGCCGTTGCGGTGCCTGCGGTGACCACCTCGCGCATCATCTGCCGCACCCCGGCCAGCACCGGCTGCGGGACCGCCGGGGGCGGGTTGGTGACGACCGTCGCGGCGGCGCCCCGGATCAAAGTAGGTGTGGGTGTCGCGCCGTTCGCGACGGTAGCGGCCACGAGCGCCATGCCGAAGGGGCTCGCCACCACGTCGCCCTGGCCGAACCCGTCCTCCGCGCGCTTCACCCGATCGCCCGTGGCGGGCACCCGTCCGGTGACGGTGGACATGCCGTCGACGGCGTAGTCGGAGCCGAGGCCGAGCTGCCGCGCCGCTTCGGTGAGCCCACTGGCCCCCAGCTGGGTCGCGAGCTGGGCGAACGTGGTGTTGCAGGACTTGGCGAAGGCGGTGGTCAGCGTCACTGTGCCGAGGGAGAACTCGTTGTAGTTGGGGATGCGCCGCGGCCCGATCACGGTCGTGCCCGGGCAGTCGACCGGGGCGTCGACAGTGGTGATCCCCGCCTGCAGCACCGCCGAGGCCGTGACGATCTTGAAGGTCGAACCCGGGGGGTAGAGCCCGTTGAGGGCGACGGCCCCCTGTGTGTCCGCCTCCGGGTTCTGCGCCACCGCCAACACGTCCCCGGTGGAGGGCTGGAGCACCACGATCATCGCCTGCCTGGTCACCGCGTTCACGGCGTCCTGCGCCACCGCCTGCACCCCGCCGTCCAGCGTGAGCGACACCGACGAGGCCGGCTGCGCGGCTCGCTCGGTGAGCACGGTGACGTCGTTGCCGCTCGGTCCCACGGTCACCAGCCGCCAGCCCGCCTTGCCCTGCAGCTCGGCCTGCACCGTGTCACGCACCTGCGTCAGTAACGTGGGGGCGAACTTCCGCTGCGGGGACAGCAGGGCCGCCTGCGTCGGGAAGCTCACACCAGGCAGGTCGTAGATGGCCGCCTTCACCCGCTGGTAGTCGACGTCGCGCAGCCTCGCCACGGTGTACGCCGCGGTGGGCGCCTTGGCGAGCGCGTCGAGGATCGACTGCCGGGTGATGGAGGTGTCCAGCGGGCCCAATGCGGCTGCGAGCGAGCTGGCCACGGCGCCGAGGTCACCGGCCTTCGTCGGGTCGAGCGTGACCAGGACGAGCGTGCTCGGCGTCAACACGGGGGTGCCGGTGCGGTCGAGTACGGCGGCGGTGGGGGCCGCGTTGGTGCGCACGGCGAGAGTCTGGTTCTCGGCGAGCTGCGGGTGCAGGTCGGCCGAGTTCCACCGTACCTGCCACCCACTTGGGGTCCTGGCCAGGGGCAGCTGGCCGGTGTAGGTCCACACGCGCCCGTCCGGCAGGTCCCAGGTGGCGTCGAACACCGCCGTCGCGGTGTCGCCCGTGGTGCGCACCTGGGCGAGGGCGGCCCGCACCGAGGTGGGCTTGAGTGCACCGCGGGCTGCGGCGAGCACCAAGCTGGCCGCATCCGGCTTGTCGGTGGTGGCACCGGCAGCGGCAACATCGCCACTGCTCATCGCGGCCAGAAACGCCGCCGCGGTGTCGTCGGGCTTTGGTGGTGCCGAGGTGCACGCCACCAGCGGCACCGCGGCGAGCGCTGCCGCGGCCAGGGCAAGGAACCGTCGATATCTCCTCATCGCGGTCGAGCATAGGCAGGCCACGCGGCGGGCCACGCGGTGACGCTCTCGCGGGACAACAGCACCGGTCAGCTCGGGGCAGCAGCACCGGTCAGCTCAGGGCAGCAGCACCGTCGCGAAGGTACCCACCTGCGTGAACCCCACCCGTCGGTAGGCGCCGCGCGCCGGGGTGTTGAAGTCGTTGACGTACAGGCTGGGAACCCGCCCCGAGGCACGCACGTTCGCGGCCACCGACGCCGTGCCGGCCGCGCCCAGCCCGCGCCCCCGCCACTGCGGGTGCACCCAGACGCCCTGGATCTGGCCCGCCAGGGCAGAAACCGAACCGACCTCGGCCTTGAACACCACCTCGCCGCGCTCGAACCGCGCCCATGCCCGTCCGGAGGCGATGACGTCGGCCACTCGGCGCCGGTAGGAGCGTCCACCGTCGCAGCCCCGCGGGTCCACCCCCACTTCCTCGGTGAACATGGCCACTGCTGCGGGCAGGTACCTGTCGAGTTCGTGGGGTGCCACCGGGCGCACGGCCGGATCGGGGGCGCGCTGCACGTCGCCGGTCAGCGCCAACAACGGCTGCTGGGGACGGATGTCGCGGGCCGTGCCCCAGGCGGCCTCGAGCAACTCCCACAGCGGCAGTACCAGTTCGGCCGGCCCCACCACCGACGAACACGAATGCGGCCGGCGGCGGGCGCGGTCGGCAAAGGCGCGGACGGCCTGCGGTGACCCACTCAGCGGCACCAGGTTGGCACCGGAGAAGCAAAGTGAGTCCGCGGGGCGTCCGTGGGTCCACAGCTCACCATGCAACCGCTGGGCACCGACCCCGTGCTGCTGGACCCTGGCCGCGACCATGCACGAAGTCACCGGATCCAGGTTGAGGGCGTGCAGCACGGCGGCGGTGTCGCGCACCCCGAGCTGCCGCACGGCCGCCGTCCTCAGCACCGCACCAGGGTGCCACGTCGCGCGTCGCGGCGCGGCGCGAGTCGACAACGTGCCCGCCCGGCGGCGGGGCCGGCGCAACCCCCGGCTCAGCCCACCGTGACCGACGGCGCACCGGAGGATGCCGCGGAAACCCCTTCCAGCTGCTCGGCGATCTTCATGGCCTCCTCGATGAGGGTCTGCACGATCATCGCCTCGGGCACGGTCTTGATCACCTCACCCTTGACGAAGATCTGCCCCTTGCCGTTGCCGGAGGCGACACCGAGGTCGGCCTCGCGGGCCTCACCAGGGCCGTTGACCACGCAGCCCATCACAGCCACCCGCAGCGGCACCTCCATGCCCTCCAGCCCCGCCGTCACCTCGTCGGCCAGGGTGTACACGTCCACCTGGGCGCGCCCGCACGATGGGCAGGACACGATCTCCAGCTTGCGCGGGCGCAGTCCCAGTGACATCAGGATCTGGTTGCCCACCTTGACCTCCTCGACGGGAGGAGCGGACAACGAGACGCGGATCGTGTCCCCGATGCCCCGGCTGAGCAGCGCACCGAACGCGACGGCCGACTTGATGGTGCCCTGAAACGCCGGGCCGGCCTCGGTGACCCCCAGATGCAGGGGGTAGTCGCACTGCTCGGCCAGCAATTCGTAGGCCCGCACCATCGTCACCGGGTCGTTGTGCTTGACGCTGATCTTGATGTCGTGGAAGTCGTGCTCAGCGAACAAGCCCGCCTCCCACAGCGCGCTCTCCACGAGCGCCTCCGGGGTCGCCTTGCCGTAGCGGGCCAGGATGCGCGGATCGAGCGAGCCGGCGTTGACGCCGATGCGGATGGGGATGCCGGCATCCCTCGCGGCCAGCGCCACCTCCTTCACCCGGCCGTCGAACTCCTTGATGTTGCCCGGGTTGACCCGCACCGCGGCGCACCCGGCCTCGATGGCCGAAAAGATGTAGCGCGGCTGGAAGTGAATGTCGGCGATCACCGGGAGCTGGCTCTTGGCGGCGATCACGGCCAGCGCGTCGGCGTCCTCCTGCCGCGGGCAGGCCACGCGGACGATGTCGCAGCCGGTCGCGGTGAGCTCGGCGATCTGCTGCAGCGTGGCGTCGACGTCGTGGGTCTTGGTGGTGGTCATCGACTGCACCGACACCGGCGACGCGCTGCCCACCCCCACGTCCCCTACCTGCAGCTGACGAGTCGGGCGGCGGGGCGCGAGCACCGGGGCCGGCCCTTCGGGCATGCCCAGCGCCACGGGAACGGTCACGATCTTCCTCTCCGGGTAGCCGAGATCACTGGAACAGCTGCACGGGGTTGACCACGTCGGCGATGATCGTCAACACGGTGACCCCACCACCGAGCAGGATCACCACGTAGGTCAGCGGCAGCAGCTTGGTGTAGTCGACCGGAGCTCCGATCGGCTTGCCCCGGCGTACCCGCATCAGGTTGCGCACCTTCTCGTACGCAGTGACGGCCATGTGGCCGCCGTCCAGCGGCAGCAGGGGCAACAGGTTGAACACCCCGATGAAGAAGTTCAGTCCCGCGAGCAGCAGGATGAACACCTCCCAGAGACCGCGTTGGGCCACCTCCCCCCCGATCCGGCTGGCCCCGACCACGCTGATGGGGGTGTCGGTGCCGCGCTGCCCACCACCGATGGCCTTCACCACCGCCGGGATCTTCTGCGGGAAGTTCGCCAGCCCCTGCAGGGTCTGGGAGAACATGGTGCCCGTGAAGGCCACCGTGCCAGGGATCGCGGAGAGCGGGTTGTACCGGACGGGGCCGTAACGCATCGCGCTCACCCCGATGGCGCCGACGGTGGTGAGCGTCGGATCGGGCGAACCCGTGCTCGTCACGTACCGTTGCACCTGCGCGATCTGCACCGGCAGCACCAGGGTCTGTCCGCTGCGGGTGACGGTGAAGGTGGCAGAGCCGGTGAGCGGCTGAGTGGCCCTGACCACGTCGGCGAAGGTGGGGGTGGCCAGGCCGTTCACGGCGGTGATGACGTCGCTTGGCTGGATACCCGCGGCCTCCGCCGGTCCGGCGCCGGTGCACGGGGCGAGTGCGTAGCTGGTCGCCGGGTCAGTGCTCTTGGCGGCCTGGGTGGGCGCGGCGCAGGTGACCTCACCCACGACGGCCGTGGTGGGCGCGGAGATGTTCGGCAGCCCGTAACCCAGGGCCAGGACGTAGACGAGCACCATCCCCAGCGCGAAATGGGTGATGGGACCGCCCATCATCACCGCGATCCGCTTCCACGCGCTCTGCTTGTACATCGCGCGGCTCTCCTCGTCGGGTGTGACCTCGTCGAGCGCGGTCATGCCCGCGATGTCGCAGAACCCACCGGCGGGCACGGCCTTGAGCCCGTACTCCGTCTCCCCGCGCCGGAAGCTGAACAGCTTGGGGCCGAAGCCGATGTAGTAGCGGCGCACCTTCATCCCGAAGGCCTTGGCGATGACCAGGTGACCGAACTCGTGCAACGCGATCGACACCGCGATGCCCAGCGCGAAGAGCACCACTCCGAAGGCGAAGACCACGGCTAGCACACCTCTCGTTCAGCGGACGCGGGACCGCGAGCGCTGCCCAGCAACCGCCGGGCGTGGGCCCGCGCCCACGTCTCGGCGGCGAGCACGTCCTCCACGGTAGTCGGGTCCACCGACCACTGGTCGGCCGACAGGAGTACCTCGGCGATGGTGGCGACGATCCGGGGGAAGCTGACCACACCCCGGAGGAACGCCGCCGCGGCCTCCTCGTTGGCGGCGTTGTACACCGCAGGCAGGCATCCACCGCCGGTACCGGCTGCCCGCGCGAGGTCGACGGCGGGGAAGGCGACGGTGTCCAGCGGCTCGAAGGTCCAGGTGGACGCGGTAGCGAAGTCGCAGGCGGCGGCCGCTCCTGGCAGGCGATCGGGCCACCCAAGCGCGAGCGCGATGGGCAGGCGCATGTCGGGGGGGCTGGCCTGGGCCAGGGTGGCGCCGTCGGTGAAGGTGACCATGGAGTGCACCACTGACTGCGGGTGCACCGTCACATCGATGCGCTCGTAGGGCACCCCGAACAGCAGGTGCGTCTCGATCAGCTCCAGCCCCTTGTTCACCAGGGTCGCCGAGTTCAGGGTGATCATCGGACCCATCGACCAGGTGGGGTGGGCGGCTGCCTGCTCGGCGGTGACGTGCTCCAGCTGCTCGGTACTCCAGCCACGGAAGGGACCGCCGGAGGCGGTGAGCACGAGTCGCTCCACCTCGTCGGCGCCGCCCCCACGAAGGCACTGCGCCAGGGCGGAGTGCTCGGAGTCGACCGGGACCAGCTGGCCGGGCGCCGCCGCGGCCAGCACCAGCGGCCCGCCGGCCACCAGGGACTCCTTGTTGGCCAACGCGAGGCGGGCTCCCGTGGCCAAGGCCGCCAGCGTGGGGCGCAGCCCACGGGAACCGGTGATGGCGTTGAGCACCACGTCCGCTGGAGTCTGCTCGACCAGCCGGGTGGCCGCGTCAGGTCCGTCCACCACCTCGACGTCGACGAGTGCACGCAACCGGGCAGCGGACCCGGCGTCGGCCACCGCCACCCGGCGGGCACCGGTAGCCCGCACCTGGACGGCCAGGGCGTCGACGTCGCGGCCCCCGGCGGCGAGCCCCACCACGGTGAAGCGCTCCGGGTTCTCGGCGACCAGCTGCAGGGCCTGGGTACCGACGGAGCCGGTGCTGCCGAGCAATACGATTCGGGCGGGGGGCGAGCTCACCGGACCATCATCGCGCAGCCGGCTCCGACAGTGCCCTCCTGCACCCCCGACGGCCCTCGTTGCCCCCCGCGCGCCGTATGCGACGATGCGGGCCCGAGCCGCAACCGAGCCAGGAGGACCGACGTGGAGGGCAAGCACCTCGAGGAGCCGCACCGCGCCGTGGCCGTCGCGCGCGTGGACCCCGCCGACGAGCCGTCGGTGGAGTGGGGCTGGCATGGTCATTTCCCCAGACTCGCCCGAGCCAGCGGCTGGATCGTCACCATCGCCCTGCTCGCCATGATCATCGGTAACCACCGCGGCAACATCGAGGACATCTGGCTCATTGCCCTGGCGGCGTCGCTGGTGTTCATCCTGTTGCGCCAGGCGGCCCGGCGTCGTACCGCCTGGCGCAGGTAGGCAGCGGCCGTCAGGACGAGCCTTGGGTCGTCTTGGTGGCGGCGGCCCGTGCCTCCATCTGCGCACACCCACTGGTCACCGCGCACACTGCGGGGGATGTGCGCGGAGGTCAACGGGTGTGCGCAGACCGGCCGGGGCGGTGTGCGCAGACCGGCCGGGGCGGTCCTGGCGCACGTCGGCGTCCTCGATCCACCCTGACCGGTCGCCCTGGTTCAGCCCCCGGCGGCCAGCTGACCGCAGGCGGCGGCGATCTCGTGGCCGCGCGTGTCCCGCACCGTGCACGACACTCCTCCGGCCTGCACCCGACGGACGAACTCCCGCTGCACCGGTTCGGGGCTGGCGTCCCACTCGCTGCCCGGGGTGGGGTTCAGTGGGATCAGGTTGACGTGCACGCGGGCACCCAGCGCGGCCCGCAGCTTCCTGGCCAGCAGATCCGCCCGCCAGGGCTGGTCGTTGATGCCGCGGATCAGCGCGTACTCGACGGACACCCGGCGCCCGGTGGTGTCGGCGTAGTACCGGGTGGCGTCGAGCACCTCCCGTACCGGCCACCGGATGTTGACCGGCACCAGGGTGTCGCGCAGCTCGTCGTCGGGGGTGTGCAGCGACACAGCGAGGGTGACCTGCAGACCCTCGTCGGCGAGTCGGCGAATCGCCGGCGCCAGCCCCACGGTCGACACCGTCACCGAACGCGCCGAGATGCCCAACCCGTGCGGCGAGGCCGCCGTGATCCGGCGGACCGCGGCCACCACCCGGTGGTAGTTGGCCAGCGGCTCCCCCATGCCCATGAACACCACGTTGGACAACCTGCCTGGCGCACCACCCACCTCGCCGTCGCGCATCGCGGCCGCAGCGGCCCGCACCTGGTCCACGATCTCCGCGGTGGACAGGTTCCGGTCCAATCCGCCCTGTCCGGTGGCGCAGAACGGGCACGCCATGCCGCAGCCGGCCTGGCTGGAGACGCACAGCGTGGCGCGGTCCGGGTAGCGCATGAGCACGCTCTCCACCAAGGTGCCGTCATGCGCCCGCCACAGCGTCTTGCGGGTGGTGTCCTCGTCGCAGGACACGTGGCGGACGGGGGTGAACAACGGGGGGAACAGCTCGGTGGCCACGAGCTCACGTACCGCGGCGGGCAGGTCGGTCATCTGCGCCGGGTCGGCGGTGAGCCGGCCGTAGTACTGCCTGGCGAGCTGGTCAGCGCGGAACGCGGGCAGACCGAGGGCGGCCACTGCGGCGGCGCGACCGGCTGCGTCGAGGTCGGCGAGGTGCCGCGGCGGCAGCCCGCGCCGGGGGGCGTCGAACACGAGCGGAAGTGACACAGCCATGATGGGTCTCATTCTCGCATCAGCGCTGCCCCGCCCGCACCGTGTCCGTGACACTCACCCGCGCCGGGCCATCATTCGGACATGACTACCGAGCCCACTCCCCCGCGCAGCGCCAAGACGTATCGACCAGCACCCTACGACGCCCCGCTGTCGCCTGGCGTTGCTCCCATGAGCCCCGCCAACGCCTCTGACACCGCCGGCACTGGCACCCCACCACGCAGGGTCAAGCACACCAGGGCAGCGAGCACCTACGCGTTCCTCGTGGTCGGTGCGCTCGTGACCGTGGCCCTCCTGCTGTTCATCGTGCAGAACCTCACCCAGAGTCCTCCGGTGAGCTTCTTCGGCTGGAGCTACCAGCTGCCCGTCGGCATCAACATGCTCATCGCCGCCCTGGCCGGGGCGATCGTCACCGGCCTGGCCGGCGCCGTGCGCATCCTGCAGCTGCGCAAGGCCTACAAGAAGGGTTGATCCGCCGTCGGCGCGGGTTCCGGGCGCGTCCTGCGCCAGTGCACCCGGTAGGCGACGTCCACCGTGAGCCCCGGGGTGCGCTGGTACGCCTGCCGGGCGACGCGCGGGCCGAACTCGATACCCAGCACGTCCCGCAGACCCTGCCGGTCGGCGAAGCGCCACAGCGTGTCCACCCGGCGAACGCCGAAGCCCTGGGCGTGGAAGAACCGTTCGGCGGCGAGCGGGTCGTAGCGCGGCAGGTCGGCGCGCATCCACCGCCCGTAGCTCGACCGCGTGGCGTCCAGATCGACGACCACCAGCACCCCGCCGGGGCGCAGCACGCGCGCCGCCTCGCCCAACGCCGGCTCGCAGCCGGGGCCGAAGAAGCATGCCGTGCGGGCGTGCACCACGTCGGCGCTGCGGTCCGCCAGCGGCAACGCCTCCCCCAACCCGGCGAGCACCCGCACGCGTCGCACCCCGGCGCAGCGGCGGCGGGCGAGGGTCACCAGCGGGGGGTGCGGCTCCACCCCGGTGACCGTGCGCGCCTGCCCGGCCAGGATCGGCAGGTGGAAACCGGCGCCGCACCCCACGTCGACGACGTCGCGCCCCACCAATGGCGCGACCTCCCGCACCGCCGCCCAGATCGCGCCGTGGGCATCCTGCGCCCGGTTCTCCACCTCGTACACCTGCGGCCAGCGCCAGATGTTGGGGCTCGGGACGGGTTCCGGGACGGCCACAGCGGGTCGTCAGACGAGCAGGCTGAGGGCGAGCCAGGCCACCACAGCGGAGGGCAGTACCGAGTCGAGGCGGTCCATCAACCCACCGTGGCCCGGTAGCAGGGCACCCATGTCCTTGAGGCCCAGGTCGCGCTTCACCTGGCTCTCCACCAGGTCGCCGGCGGTGGCGACCACGACGATCAAGGCCCCGAACACCGCGCCGGTGAGCACGCTGGCGTGCAGGAGCAGCGACACCGTGAGCATTCCGCCGACGACCCCGAACAGCATCGACCCGGCGAACCCTTCCCACGACTTCTTCGGGCTGACGTCAGGCACCATGAGGTGCTTGCCGAAGACGGCGCCCAGCGCGTAGCCGCCGACATCGGAGCACACCACCCCGATCATCAAGCACGCCACCCTGGCCGCGCCGTGGTCCTCGGTCAACGGCAGCACGGCGAACGAGCCGAACAGCGGCACCCAGACGGCCACGAACACGGTGGCGCCCGTGTCCCGCAGGTAGTTGGCTGCACCGCCGCCCAGCCGCCACACCATGACGGCGAGCACCGTTGCCGCGAACGCATCGAGCACGCCCACCTCGCCTAACACCCAGCCGAGCCACACCATGGCCTGACCGCCGACGAGCAGCGGCACCACGGTGAGCTGGACACCCGCCTGCCGCAGGGCGATCCACACCTCCCAGGTCGCCACCGCCATGGCGAGCGCCACGATGAGCACCCACGCCTGCGGCAGCAGCACGAGGCTGGCGATGATGATCACCCCGAGGCCGCCGCCGACCGCCAGGGCGGCGGGGAGGTTACGGCCGGCGCGGGAGGCCCGCGGCGGGGCGGGTACGCGGCCAGCGGCTCCCGACCCCTCCGACATCACCGCACCTCCCGCCACCACCGGACAAACCCTTTCCTCGACCTCAGACCCCACTCGGCTGCCCGTGGTGCAGGCTCACACCTCCATCAACTCGGACTCCTTGTGCCTGACCAGCTCATCGATCTGGGCGACGTAGCGACCGGTGGTCTTGTCGAGCTCCTTCTCCGCCCGCGCCACGTCGTCCTCACCCGCGTCACCGTCCCTGCCGATGCGCGCGAGCTCCTCCATCGCCTTGCGGCGCACGTTGCGCACCGACACCCTGGCGTCCTCACCCTTACCCCGGGCCTGCTTCGCGAAGTCCCGGCGCCGCTCCTCGGTGAGCTGGGGCAGCGCGATGCGGATGATCGAGCCATCGTTGGACGGGTTGACCCCGAGGTCGGAGTTGCGAATCGCGGTTTCGATGGCACCCAGCTGGCTCGCTTCGTACGGCTTGATGATCACCATGCGGGCCTCCGGGATGGTGATGCCGCACAGCTGGATGATCGGTGTCATCGCGCCGTAGTACTCGATGACGATGCGGGAGAACATGCCCGGGTTGGCCCGCCCCGTCCGGATCGCGGCCAGATCATCCCTGGTGACGGAGACGGCCTTCTCCATCTTCTCCTCGGCGTCGAAGAGGGTGTCGTCGATCACGTCGTACCTCCAGCGGCGTCGTCGGTTGGGAACGGGACGGGTGTGGTGATGCCAGCCCGTCGGGCAGGGGCGGGCCCGGCCGGCGTGCGGACCAGCGTCCCGATCTGCTCACCCGCCACCGCTCGGGCGATGTTTCCGTGCACCAGCAGGTTGAAGACCATGATCGGCATGGCGTTGTCCATACACAGGCTGAATGCGGTGGCGTCGGCCACCTTCAGCCCGCGGTCGAGCACCTCGCGGTGGGTGATCTCGGTGAACATGGTGGCCGTGGGGTCGGTCTTCGGGTCGGCCGTGAACACCCCGTCGACTCCCTTGGCCATCAGCACCACCTCGGCGTGGATCTCCAGGGCTCGCTGCGCCGCGGTGGTGTCGGTGGAGAAGTACGGCATGCCCGCGCCCGCACCGAAGATGACCACGCGCCCCTTCTCCAGGTGCCGCACCGCGCGGCGCGGGATGTAGGGCTCGGCGACCTGCCCCATGGTGATGGCCGTCTGTACGCGGGTGTCCACCCCCTGCTTCTCCAGGAAATCCTGGAGTGCAAGACAGTTCATCACGGTCCCGAGCATGCCCATGTAGTCGGCGCGCGCACGATCCATGCCCAGCTGCTGCAGCTCGGCACCCCGGAAGAAGTTGCCGCCACCAATGACGACGGCCACTTCCGCGCCACTGGCGACCACGGCGGCGATCTGCGCAGCGACGTTCTGGACCACGACGGGGTCGACGCCGACCGCACCCCCACCGAACATCTCGCCGCCGAGCTTGAGCACCACGCGCCGGAACCCCTGGCGGGCGCCGCCGTCCAGAGCGGCGCCACTGAGCTGCCCCGGCAAGCTGACGGCCTCGTTGGTCACCCTTGTCCTCCATCGAGTCGTTCTCGACCAGGCCACTCGAGGGTGGCTGCGGCCGATGCTGCGAGGCTGCCAGACGCAGGGGCGGATGTCGCCGCTGGCGCGCAATCCGGGCCATCCTGCCCCATTCCCGTGCCGGTGAGTGCGTCGGCGCACGGGTCGCCGACCGATCAGCCCTGGCCCACCTCGAACCGGGCGAATCGGTTGACGGTGACGCCCGCAGACTCCAGCACCACTTTGACCGTCTTCTTGGAATCCTGCACCGAGGACTGTTCGAGCAGCACAGCGTCCTTGAAGAAGCCATTCACCCGGCCTTCGATGATCTTGGGGAGGGCCTGCTCGGGCTTGCCCTCCTCACGCGCGGTCTCCTCGGCGATGCGCCGCTCGGCGGCAACGACGTCCGCGGGGACCTCATCCCGGGTGACGAACCGCGGGCGCATCGCGGCGACCTGCATCGCGGCACCCCGGGCCGCCTCGGTGGCCGCCTCGCCCGCACCGGAATACTCGACGAGCACCCCGACGGCGGGCGGCAGGTCGGCCGACTTGCGGTGCAGGTAGGTGGCGACGGGGCCGTCGAAGGCGACCACCCGGCGGAGCTCGAGCTTCTCGCCGATGCGGGCCGAAAACTCCTCGACGACCGACGCGACCGGCTGACCGTCGAGCTCCAGCGCCCGCAGGGCCTCCGCGTCGCCGGGCTTGTGCGCGACCACGAGGGCGACGATCCGTTGCCCGAGCTCCTGGAACTCGGCGTTCTTGGCCACGAAATCGGTCTCGCAGTTGAGCTCGACCATGACGCCCTCGGACGCCGCCACCAGTCCATTGGCCGTCGAGCGCTCAGCGCGCTTGCCGACGTCCTTGGCACCCTTGATCCGGAGGAGTTCGACGGCCCGGTCGAACGCGCCGTCGCTCTCGGCAAGCGCATTCTTGCAGTCCATCATCCCGGAGCCAGTGAGTTCGCGGAGCCGCTTGACATCGGCGGCGGTGTAGTTCGCCATGGTGGGAGGTGCCTCCAGGTTCAGGTGTGCAGGTGGGTGGCGCGCCCGGCCCGGCGAGGTCAGGATGGGTTGGGCGCGGTGTCGGCGGCGACCGGAGTCTCGGTGGCCGAGACTCCGGACCCGCCGACGGCGGCTTCCGCGGCCGCCGTCGCCGGCACCTCCGCAGCCGCGGTGTCGGCGGCCTCGATGCTCGCGGGGGCGGTGGCGGCGGCCGGGATGTCGGTGGCGGCGGGTTCCGCGGGCACGGTGGCGGCGGGATCCGCGGGCGCGGCGTCAGCGGCCGGGCTCTCCGGCGCGACGTCGGCGGCCGGGCTGTCCGGCGCGGCGGTTTCCGCAGCGGCCCCGGCGCCAGCCATGAGCTCCTGCTCCCATTCGGCGAGCGGCTCCGATGCCCCACCCTCCGGCTTCTCGTCCCCGCTGTTGCGGCCGGCGCGGGCCTGCAGGCCCTCGGCCACGGCGGCGGCCACCACCTTAGTGAGCAGTGCGGCCGATCGGATGGCGTCGTCGTTGCCCGGGATCGGGTAGTCGACAAGGTCGGGGTCGCAGTTGGTGTCGAGGATCGCCACCACCGGAATGTGGAGTTTGCGCGCCTCGGCGACGGCCAAGTGCTCCTTGTTGGTGTCCACGATCCACACGGCGCTGGGCACTTTGGACATATCGCGAATTCCGCCGAGGGTGCGGTCAAGCTTGGTCATCTCGCGGGTGAGCATGAGGATCTCCTTCTTGGTGCGACCCTCGAAACCCCCCGTCTGTTCCATCGACTCCAGCTCCTTGAGCCGCTGCAGCCGCTTGTGCACGGTGGAGAAGTTGGTCAGCATGCCACCCAGCCAGCGCTGGTTCACGAACGGCATTCCCACGCGGGTGGCCTGCTCCGCGATGGACTCCTGGGCCTGCTTCTTGGTACCGATGAACATCATGGTGCCGCCATGGGAGACGGTGTCCTTGACGAACTCGTAGGCCCGGTCGATGAAGACCAGGGTCTGCTGCAGGTCAATGATGTAGATCCCGTTGCGGTCGGTGAAGATGAACCGCTTCATCTTCGGGTTCCACCGGCGGGTCTGGTGCCCGAAGTGCGCACCGCTGTCGAGCAGCTGCTTCATGGTGACGACTGCCATGGGTGATCGGGGGCCGGGCCCCCGTCCTCGCTTCCTCGTACTGCACCTCAGTACCCAGGGGTACCGAGGTGTGCTCGGTTGTCGCGGCGACCCTGCTGGGCACCGCCCTGGCACCCGAGCAGGACACCGGGCCCGTCGCTGCGGGACCGCCGGCGGCCATCCACCTTCAGGTGCGGGTGGGGCTCGGGCGCGCGAAGTCGACCCGTGCACGCACGAGCCGCGCCCTGCAGTATACGACCTGCGGCGACCGTGGCGCGCCAGACCTAGGCGTGCCTGTGGACAGCGCCCGGGCCATCCACAGCTGATACCCGAAGGGGTCCATGCCCGAGTGGTTGGGGTAAGGCTGTGACGGTGCGCCGACGATTCCTGCCCACGCTGGTGGGCGCCACCGTGCTGCTGAGTTCCGCGGCGCCTGCCGCGGCGGAGTCCCGTCCAGCCGCCGCGCCGTCGCTCGCTCAGGGCGGCGTGCCCGCGGATCCGGTAGTCAGGCGCGCGCCGGCCGCTGGTGCGCCACCCGACCGCGTGCGGCCCGGTGCGCCACCCGACCGCGTGCCGACTGGGGACTACGCCTGGCCGACGCCCGGCTGGCCGCGCGTCGGCCGGCCCTACCAGTTACCGCAGACCGCCTATGGCGCCGGCCACCGCGGTGTCGACCTGCTGGCCGCGGCCGGCACCGCCGTGCTGGCGGCAGGCGCAGGCACCGTGGTCTTCGCCGGTGAGCTCGCCGGGCGCGGGGTGGTGTCGGTGCAGCATCCCGACGGTCTGCGCACCACCTACGAGCCGGTCACCGCTGCGGTCGCTGTGGGCGGCCGCGTGCAGCGCGGGGACGTGCTCGGCACGGTGGAACCCGGCCACCCGGGCTGTCCCGCGCCGTCGTGCCTGCACTGGGGCGTGCGCCGAGGGGCCGACACCTACCTCGACCCACTGCGCCTGGTCGGGCGGTGGGAGGTGCGGTTGTTGCCGTGGCCGGGGTGAGGTGGGCGGCCCCGGATCAGCGGCCGCGGCGCGCGCGGGGGCGTGAGCTGGCGCCGGGCACCCGGTCGCCGGTCACCTCGGCGATGCGCGTCCGCAGGCGCAGCACCGCCCTGGTGTGCAGCTGGCAGATCCGACTCTCGGTCACCCCGAGGACGACACCGATCTCGGCGAGCGTGAGGTTCTCGAAGTAGTACAGCGTCACCACGGTGCGGTCGCGCTCGGGCAGCCCAGCCACGGCCTCGGCCAGCAGGCCACGCGCCTCCTCGGACTCGAACACGTCCACCGGGTCCAGCGCATGCTCGTCGGCCAGCACGTCGGCGGCGGACAACCCGCCCGACTCGCCGTCCCCGCCAACCAGGTCCTCGAGAGCGATGATGCTCGTCATCGACATCTCCTTGTACAACAACTGCAGCTCCGAGACCGTGAGGTCGGCCTCCACCGCCACCTCGGCGTCGGTGGGGCTGCGGTGCAGGACCGACTCGAGCCGGCCCATTGCCGCCTGCACCGTCCGCGCTTTCGACCGCACCGACCGGGGCACCCAGTCCTGGGCCCGCAGGTCGTCGAGGATCGCCCCGCGCACTCGCTGCATGGCGTAGGTCTCGAACTTCCAGCCGCGTTCGGGCTCGAAGCGGTCGATGGCGTCGATCAGCCCGAAGATGCCCGCCTGCACGAGGTCAGCGGGATCCACGTGCTGCGGCAGACCGGTACCCACCCGGCCGGCGACGTACTTGACCATGGGCGCGTAGTGCAGGACCAGGCGGTCACGCAGAACCTGGGTGCGCCGGGTGGTGAACTCACCCCACAGGTCGTCCAGCGCCTTCTCCACCACGTCACCGGCGGAGCCGCCGACAGCGACGGAGCCCGCGCGTGAACTGCGCCTCGCCTCACGCTCGCGGGTGCGCTCGGTCATGGACTGCCCTCAACCGCTCGACGGTGACATGGGTGTACAGCTGTGTGGACGACAGCGTAGCGTGACCAAGCAGTTCCTGAACGACACGGAGATCGGCACCACCCTCCAGCAGATGCGTGGCGGCCGAGTGGCGCAGCCCGTGTGGGCCGAGGTTGGGGGCGCCGGGGGCCACTGCCACCGTCTCGTGCACCGTCCGGCGGGCGGTACGTTGATCCAGCCGTCCCCCGCGCGCACCCAGCAGCAGCGCCGAGCCGCCCGACGGGGTGTGGAGTGCGGGACGGCCGTGCCGCAGCCACTGCCGCAGGGCCCGCTCAGCCGGCAGCCCGTAGGGCACGGCGCGCTCGCGACCTCCCTTGCCGACCACCCGCACCAGCCGCCTGCCCTGGTCGACATCGCCGAGGTCCAGCCCACACAGCTCGCCCACCCGGACACCCGTGGCGTAGAGCAACTCCACGACGAGGTGATCACGCAGCGCCACCGGATCCAGCTGGGCCGCGCCGGCAGCGGCCGCGTCGAGGGCTGCGCTCGCCTGTTCGGGGCGCAGTACCGCGGGCAGGACGCGGTGGGGGCGCGGGGCGGCCAATCGGGCACCCGCGTCGTGCCCCGTTCGGTGGGTGCGCAACGCCCACGCGGTGAAGGTGCGCACGGCCGCCGTGCGCCGCGCCAGGGTGGTGCGCGCCAAACCCGACTGTGCCTGTTCGCCAAGCCACGAGCGCAACAGGGGCAGCGTGAGGGCGTCGAGTTCGAGGGTGGCCGGGTCCTTCACCCGGCCCGCCGCGTGCCTCAGCAGCGCACTCACGTCGCCGCAGTACGCCCGCACCGTGTGCGCTGAGTAGCCGCGCTCCAACCGCAGGTGTTGGCCGAAGTCGGCGACGCCCTGGATCATCCGCGGTGGGAGCTCGACCGGTCCCTCACCGACCACCAGGTTGCGCACGGATCGTACGGTCGTCCGAAGGGCGCAGGCGGTCAAGCACCGCCCCCGCTGTGGCGCGCCCTGGCCCACCCTTGCTCGGTCAACGTCGCCAGGTGCTCCAGCTCCAGCAACGCCAGCGCCGCCCGGACCCGGGTCAGCGGCACCCCGGAACTCTCCGAGATCCGCTGCTCACCGCAGCTGCCGCGCCCCGGCAGCGCCCCGTGCACCTGCGCCAAGGTGGGGTCCAGCCCGTCCAGCGGGCGCATCGGTGTGTCCGGTTCGGGAGCCAGCTCGCCGATGCGGCCGACGCGCTCCACCACCTCCACCGCCGAAGCGACCAGGTCGGCCTCGTGTTCGCGGATCATGCGGTGGCACCCGGTGGAGCCCAGCGACGTCACCGGCCCGGGCACGGCCATCACCGCGCGGCCGAGCGTGCCAGCCCAGGTGGCGGTGCTGCGTGCCCCGCTGCGCCACCCCGCTTCGACCACCACGACCCCCTCACCGAGCCCCGCGATGAGGCGGTTGCGGTGCAGGAACCGGTGGCGGGCAGGCAGAGTACCCGGCGGATACTCGCTGACCACGAGGCCGTCGACCGCCACCCGCCGGAGCAGCGCCTGGTGACCGGCGGGGTAGGCCCGATCCACCCCGCAGGCCAGCACCGCCACCGTGGGACCGCTCGCACCTAGCGCCGCCCGGTGCGCGGCGCCGTCGACGCCGTAGGCGGCACCGGAGATCACCGTCCAGCCGTCGGCAGCCAGGTCGTGACACAGCTCGGCGGTGACGTGCTCGCCGTACCCGCTGATCGCGCGGGTGCCCACCACCGACACCGCCCGCTCGGTCACCTCGTCGAGGCGGGCCCGGCCCAGCACCCACAGCGCCACGGGCCGAACGGGCGTACGCGGGTTCACCCCCTCCTCACCCGCGTAGCCCACCATCCGCCACGTGGGCCACTCGTCGTCGTCCGGGGTCACGAGCCGCCCGCCCAGTGAGGTCACCAACGCAAGGTCGTCGGCTGCGCAATCCAGCTGGTGCCGTGCCTGGGTGCTGGTGAGCAATGGGGGCGAGACGGCCCGCTCCCGCACGGCCCGAGCGGCGTGCTCGGGTCCGCGGCCGGCGATGAGCACGTGCAGCCCGACGCTCGGCGCCTCCACCACCCGCGACAGGTACGCCCACGCCTGCCGTCGACGTTCGGTCGCACTCATGCCGCCCTCCTGTCCCGGAACTGCAACGCCGAAGCCACCTCGTCGGTGCCCGGCGCGGTGCCACCGGCCAGGTCGCACAGGCTCCAGGCGACACGCAGCGCCCGGTCGGCACCGCGCGCGGTGATCTCCCCGGTGCGCAGCGCCCGCTCCAGCGGCACCAGAGCGGGCCTACTCAGTCGAAAACGTTGCCGTAGCGCGGGTCCGGGCACCTCTGCGTTGGTGCGCCACCCGTGCTCCGACCACCGGTGTGCGGCCGCCTCACGCGCACCGGCCACCCTGATCCGCACCGCGGCGCTGCCTTCCGCGGTGTCGTCGGTCAGCGCGGCCGAGGCCAGTGGGCGCATCCGCACCCGCAGATCCACCCGGTCGAGCAGCGGACCAGACAACCGCCCGAGGTAGCGCCGCCGAGCTGTGGGTGGACACACGCACTCGACCTCCCTGGCCGAGGCGCATGGGCATGGGTTGGCGGCGAGCACCAGCTGAAACCGGGCGGGGTAGCGGGCCACCCCGTCGCGCCGGGCGATGCGGACCTCGCCGTCCTCCAGTGGGGTGCGCAGCGCCTCCAGCGCGCGCGACCCGAACTCGGGGCACTCGTCGAGGAAGAGGATCCCCCGATGGGCGTGGCTCACCGCCCCCGGCCTGGCCAATCCACTGCCCCCACCGACGAGGGCACTGACCGAGCTGGTGTGGTGCGGGGCCACGAACGCCGGGCGGGTGATCAGCGGGCATTCGGCGGTGAGCAGACCCGCCACCGAGTGAATGGCGGTGACCTCGAGCGCCTCGTGCTCCCCCAGGGCGGGGAGCAATCCGGGCAACCGCTGGGCCAGCATGGTCTTGCCGGTACCCGGCGGACCGGTGAGCAGCAGGTGGTGTGCGCCAGCGGCGGCGACCTCCACCGCCCAGCGCGCCGCGCCCTGACCCACCACGTCGCCCAGGTCGGCCACCGCGTCCGGTGGCCCGGATACCACTGCAGCTGGCCGGGTCAGCTCAGTCCCGTCACGTAGCCACGCCAGCACCTCCGTGAGCCGGTGTGCCCCCAGCACCTCGACGCCCTGCACCAGCGCCGCCTCACCCAACGAGGCCGCCGGTACCAGGGCCCGCACCCAGCCAGCGCGGCGCGCCGCAAGTAGGGCGGGGAGGACGCCACGTACCGGGCGTAACCGGCCGTCCAACGCCAGCTCACCCAGCAACACAGCGTCACTCAGCGGCGCGGCGGGCACCGAGCCGGCCGCGCACAACACCGCGCACGCCAGGGCCAGGTCAAGGTGCACGGTGTGACACACCTACCAACGTCACCGACGAGAGGCCCCACCATGACCTTCCCCGACACCGTCCCCGCGTGGATGAGTGAGACCCCGCCCGTCCAAGACTGCCCGCCGCCGTCCTACGTGAAGGCCCCGCCGCTGCCCGCGTGGTGTCGCGGGGCGGGCGAGACCGAGTACACCTCCTACCTACCACGCACCGGGGCCAACCTGGTGAAGCTTGCGTCGCCGATGGTGCGGATTAACGACGACCTGTCGCTGCACCTCTCTCAGACCGAGGAGTGGTTCTGCGAGGACATCACCCACACCCCGCTTCGGGTGATGCTGTGGGCCCGCGACGGCGGCCTCCCGTTCCACCTGACCGCCTCGGAGGCCCAGGCCCTTGGCCTGGCGCTGATCGAGCACGCGGTGGGTCGGCCCGCTGTGGAGGGTCAGTGACGATCTGAGCGCGCCCTGAGACGGCGTTGAGAGACAAACAGCCCCACCCCGGTAGGTCGGGGTGGGGTCAATCGCCCAAGTGCTTAAGCCAGGGCGGGCGAGAGGAAGTCGGAGAAGAGGGACTCGTCAGACGACCGGAAGTAGTGCCCGTGCGTCTGCATGACGGTCTCGATGCTGTCCGCGCTGACCAGCACGATCTCAACCCCGGCCTCGCCGCGGTGTGCACGCTCAGCTGCGTCGTAGGCTGCGAGGTGCCCGTTTGGGGCTCACGCGGCAGCACCGCCTGCGCGCAACAGTGCGACGATCCGGTCACGCTGCTCGGGGGTGAGCGGCGGGGCCTGGGCGACTGCCCGCGAGACGTAGTCAGCGAGGCGTTCAGCACGGAGCTGCAACTGCAGCGCCGAAACGTCAGCGTTCGGGCTTCGCTTCTTGTCGAGCGCGATAGCGTTAAGAGTTTGGGTCCACACGATGCGGCCGCCGGGGCAGCAGCAGCAGTTGGCAGCCTGCTCCAGGTCCGCCGGCACCACCTCGGTCAGGGCGGCGACGTTGCCCGCCCACGGGTCCTGGCCCTCGGTGGCCACCGCCTCCCGGGAGGCGTCGGTGGCCGCGGCCAGGCGCACCCGGACGTTGCCCGACAGGTATTCCGCGGCCGGCAGCAGGCGCCCGGTCTCCGGGTCGTCGAAGGCCAGCCCCCGCAGCTGCTCCCGGGCCCGTTCGGGGGTGACTCCGAGCAGGCGGGCGATCTCGTCCAGGCGCAGCTCGGCGTGGGTGTCCAGGCAGATCGCCGTGGCGTCGGCGGGGGTGTCGGCACCGAGTCGCGGGGTGCGGGGGGCCACCACCCGCTGGGTGAGGATCGCGGCCCCGACGGCGGTCTGGGTTTGGGCGTCGTAGACCTCCAGGGCCCGCACCGTGGCGGAGAACGGGTCCGAGGCGAACAGTCGCATCACCGCCGGTCTCACCTGCGCCGTCCGCTCCTGCCCGGTGTCGGGGTCGACCCGGCCGGTGCGCCGGTGCCCGACCCGGTTCAGCGGCCCGTGCGCGGCGACGTAACCGGTGTAGGTGGTGGCCAGGGTGGTGCGTAGCGCCCGCAGCTCCGCGGTGTCCTCCGAGGTGGCGGCCTCGGCCTCCAGGACCGCCACGACCCCGTCCCGCAGCCCCAGCAGCGCCCGGAGCTCGTGCTGTTGGGAGCGGGGCACCACCAGGTCCTCCTCGACCCCGTTGGGCCGGCGCACACCGAACCCGCCCCCGGTGGTGGTGGCGATGTGGCCGACGAAGTGGTCGGCCCGCCCCCCGGCCCGGGCGCTGCGTCCGCGCTCGCCGGGGGTCAGGTCGCGGGGCCGGTGGCCGAGCCCGGCGGCGACGGCGTCGGTGGTGATCTGGCCCAGGCCCCGGCCCAGGGCCATGCCCCACCGGTCGTCGGTGGCGGTGACGGTGACCTCGCCGCTGGCGTAGCGGCCGTTGTCGTAGCCGAGGGTGCCCAGCACGTGCTCGGGGTGCTCACGAAGTAGGTGTTCACCGGGGCGGTGCCGGTGCCGAGCTCCACCGGGGTGGAGATCTCCCAGTCCGGGCCGGGCCCGGTCTCGGTGCCGTCGCGGCGCCGCAGGATGAGCAGGTCGGTGACGACGTTGGTGCCGGCGGTGCGCTGGTGGGCACCATTGGGCAGGCGCAGCGCCCCCAGCAGCACGGCCTGCTCGGTGATCGCCCGGCGGGCGGCGGGGTTCTGCGCATCCATGGTGTAGCGGCTGGTCAGGACCATGACGGTGCCCCCGGGGCGGGTCAGGGCCAGGGACTTCACGATGAAGTGGTTGTGCATCGCGAGCCCGGCCGGGTTGTGCACCGGGTCGTGCAGGGCGACGCCTGCGAAGGGCACGTTGCCGATGACCGCGTCGACGCTGCCCTCGGGCATGCGGGTGTCGGCGAAGGACTCCGCCCGGATGTCGGCGTTCGGGTAGAGGTGGGCGGCGATGGCGGCGGTGGTGGGGTCCAGCTCCACCCCGATCAGCCCCCGCGACCACAGCGGGGTGGGGGCCAGGCCGAGGAAGGTCCCCGACCCGCAGCCCGGCTCCAGGACCTGCCCGTCGGTGAAGCCCAGCGCCACAAGGTTCGCCCACATCGCCGAGGCGATGGTCGGGTCGGTGTAGTGGGCGTTGATGGTGGTCCGCGACGCCGCCGACCACTGCTGTTCGGTGAGCAGGGTCCGAAGCTCGGTGCGGGCACCGGCCCAGGTGGGGTCGGTGTCGTCGAACACCTTGGGGACCGCACCCCAGGAGGACCACCCGGCGAGGACCTTCTGCTGGGCCTGGGTGGCCGGCTGGTCACCGGTCTGCAGCTCGGCGAGGGTGCGCAGGGCGGCGATGTTGGCCTCGACCCGCGCCCGCGGGCCCGACGGCACCGAGGGTTGCGACCGGGACGGGTGCCACGTCAGGGCCTGCCCCGGCCGGTCGGGGTCGAGCCGTCCGGCGTCGGCGGCGGGCACACCCGCCTGGACCAGGACCAAAGCCCGCCGGACTCGGGCCAGCGCCGCGTCTTCGCCGTCAGCAGGATCCGGGCCTGCAGCGGGGTCCTCGCCACGGTCCTCGTTGGTGCCCGCCGGGTCGGCCGGGCGGGGCGCTACCGGTGTTGGGTGGCCATCTCCTCGTGGAGCTCCCGGTCCAGCTGCTCGGTCAGACGAGCGTTCTCCTGGATGGACTCCCGGGTCATCTGCAGCAGCTCCCGGCCCCTCGGGGAGATCTCCTCCTCGTCGTCGTCCTCCGGCGGGGTGCTGTAGAGCAGGTCGGCCAGCGCGATCTCCTGGGCCTGCGCCCGGGCCATCCGCAGCCGACCCACGTGCTGCAGGTAGGTCTCCCCCACCGGGGCGGGCCCAGCGATCTGGTCCTCGCTCTGCTGCACCTGCTCCTCGATCTGCGCCCCCAGCCGCCGGAAAAAGTCCTCCGCCTCCTGCGGGGACCCCAGCGCCTCCATCGCCAGCGGCCGGTGCTCGGTGAAGTAACGGCGCACCGTCTCGGTGTAGATCACGCTCATCGGACTCTCCTGTCTGCGTCCCGGCCACCGGGGACCCGATGACCTGCTGCTCGTTGTGCTCCGTGCGGTCGTTGCTCTCGCCGGCCTGGTACTGGTCGGCCTGGCGCTCGTCGGGGCTGTCGTCGGCTCCCCACAGGAAGTCCAGCGACATCTGGGCGTCGCCTGTCGGGGTGGCGCGGCCTCGACGGGCCATGCGGGGCTCCTTGCTGTGCGGGACCCCGCTCTACGTCCCGCCTGCACCCCGATTAGCCACCGACGACCGTTCACGGTGCTAGAAGCCCATGCCGGACCGACGTTTCTCGCCGGCGCTGTGCCCGGTGTCGTGGCCGTAGCCGTGCTCGTCGGTGATGCCGTCCTGCGAGGCCACGGTGTCCTCGGCGTGGTCACGGCGGGCCTCCCGCCGCTCCCGCAGGTGCGCCAGGCGACGCTCGACCTCGGCGAGGCGTGCCGCGACGGCGCTCGGGCTGTCCCCCGCCCCGGTGGTGGGATCGGTGCTGGTCATGGTCATGGACCTCCACTGCTTGGTGACAGCTCGGTAGACCGGCGCCTGGTCGGAGCCCGCGGTCGGCACCGACCCCAAGGGGGTCAGCGGGTTCGTGCTGGTGACGTTGTAGGTCGCCCGGTAGGCGGTGACCACGGCCACCGTCTGCTCCCAGTGCGCCGCCTGCACCGGGTTGGTGGGGCGTGGGCCGAGCAGTCGCCGCCACCCCGGCTGCACCGGGCCCGCTGTGGTCTCCACCGGCCGCGTCGCCACAGCCGCGTTCTGGTGAGCCGCAGCAGCGACCAACGGGACGGCGGTGGGTGCGGTGATCGTCGAGGCTGCCACCGCGGGGTGGTCCTCACCGCTGGTGGGGGTGTCGACCACGACCCCTGTGGCCGCACGGGCCAGCCGTTCAGCGGAGTCGGTGGTGGCCGTGGCCACGACCGCCCGCGGCGGGATGGTGGGCAGCGCGATCTCGGTTCGGGCGTGCTCGCGGGCGACGCGGTTCTCCGCCCGGACCAGGGCCCCTTCCAGCGCTTGGACGGTCTCCCGGCGCTCGGTGAGGGCGTGGGTGTCGAGGGCGGCCGCGGTCAGTCGCGCCTGGTCGACGTCGTTGCCGGTGATGACGCCCTCGGGGCCGGCGGCGGTCAGCAGCGCACCGTGGGCGGTGTCCACTCAGTGCGGCGGGCGGTCACCTCCTCGCGGGTGTAGGCCACGAGGTCCAGCGCGGAGGCCAGCTGCGGGGCCATGTCGTCGGCAGAGCCCGCACCCGTGCCCGCGGTGGCCTCGGCGAGCGAGCGCTGCAGCGTGGCGGCAGTGTGCTCGGCGGCCTCCACCGCGTGCTCTGCTTCGATCCACAGCTCGTGCGCGGCGGCGTTGATGGCGGCCAGCGGGCGCAGCTCGTCGGCCCGGGTGCGCATCGCGATGAGCATCGGCATCACCGCCTGCAGGTGCGGGGAGGTGTCGGTGAGCAGCTGGTGGCGGGCGGTGCGCACCGCGTCCCGCGCGGCCTGCAGATCGGCGCTGATCTGGGTGACCTGGTCTGCGGCGGGCAGCCCGGTGTAGGGCAGCTCCAACAGCAGCGCCCCATCCCAGTCCGACCCGGCCTCGAGGATCGCGTCCTCCTCGGACGGCCCGCCGGGCACCGCCGCCCCGAACCCGGTGTCCGCGAGCGCGACGTCGAGGTCGTCGGCCGCTGGCCCGGTGTCGAGCAGGGACAGCAGATCCTCATCAGTGCCGACGGCGGCCAGGCCCTCGACCTGGTCGATGACGCCGTCGTCGCCATCAACGAGATCTCCGTCGAGGACGGTGTGGGCGTCAACGGGGGCAGCGGTATCAAGGGCGCTGTCGTAACCGCTGTCCCAGTCCTGCTCCTCGGGCTCGATGAGGTATTCAGTGCCGCCATCAACGGGGTCCAGGAGGGCTTCGACCCGCCACACGAGTGCGGTGGTGAGCTCCCCTGCCCGCACGCGGGGGGCGTCGGTGTCGGTGCCGGCGCGCAGCAGCTCGGTGGCGGTGGCGAGGACGTCGGGGGCGGTCCACCCGCTGTGGGTGCCGGTGTCGACGGCGGTGACCAGCGCCGGCCACGCGGGGTCGGCGAGGACCCGCTGAGCCAGGTTCTCCCCCAGGATCGTGGTGAGGGTGGGGGTCCAGTCCGGGCGCAGGGTCTGCGCGGGGCTGGTCGCGGCGGCCTCGATGACCGACGGGGCCAGGTGCTGGGCCAGGCGCCACCACAGGGCGGCGGCGGGCAGCTCGTCGGGCAGCGGCCGCAGCCCGGCGGCGGTGACGGCCAGAGCGCCGATGTCGATCCCGGCTCGTTCCGCGGCGGCCATGCGGTCGGCGAGCACCGGCCAGTACGGGTCGGTGAGCACCCGTGGCTCCAGGGTCCGCACCAGGGGCGCCCACCGTGCGGCCGCACCGTTCGGGTCACCGAGCACCGCCTGCACCCGGTCATCGAGGGTGCGCTGCCGGCGCTGCTCGGCAACCCGGTAAGCCTCAGGGCCGGTGGGACGCCGGTCGTCGGCGTCGACCCCCGTCGCGGCCCGCCACACCGCAAGATCAGCCAGCAGGGCCGGGTCCTGCCCGACGTCCTCCCCGACGACGGGCCGCGCCCACCGGGGGGCGGAGGTGGGGGTGAGCGCCGCGGCGGCCGCAGCGACCTGCGCGGCACTCGCGGTGACCTGCTGGCGGCGGGCGTCCAGGTAGGGGCCCCACATGGGGTCGGTGGCCAGCGCGGCCGGAATCGGGGGCAACCACGGCAGCGGGCCGGAGTCACGGGTGCGACCGGCCCGGGTGTGACCAGCGCCGTGGCGCCCGGTGGGGTCCAGCCGCCAGTCGAGGACGGCGGCGGGGTCGGTGGCCGATCCCAGCTCGTGTCCGCCGGCGGCGGCGGACAGCACCTGGGTGGGGTCGGCCCCGGTGAGGGTGAGCACGGCGAGGTGCGCCCGCAACGTCGCATAAGCAGGGGCCTGGGTGAGCCCTGGGTGCACCTGGTTGGCGGCGGTGTCGATCCGCTGAAGAACCGCCGTGCCGAGGACGGTTTCGGCGGCGACCCCGAGGGCGTCGTCGTAGGCACCCGCGGCGTGGTGCAACACCTGGGTGGGGTCGGTGAGGGTGCGGGCGGTGGTGGTCGCCGACTGCTGCGACCCGTCGTAGCCGACCATCCGGGTCAGGACGTCGACCGCGGTGGGTGGGCGCAGGACGTCGGGGGTGATTTGGGTGTGCGGGTCACCGTCGCCGACGGTGGGCACGTACAGGTGGTTGTGGGTGCGCCCCCGGGTCACGGCCACGTAGAGCAGCTGGCGGGACTCGTCTCCGGTGGCCACGGTGTGCGCGGTGTCGGCGGTGAGCCCTTGCGCGGAGTGGATGGTGCGGGCGTAGCCGAGGTCGACATGATGGGCGACGTAGTCGGCGGGCAGGGTGATGACCCGGCTGGTGCCCAGGTGCCGCACCCGCAGCGACCCGTCGGAGCGGACGTGCTGGACGTTCCAGCGGTCCCCGTTGCGCACCCAGTCATTGGCCGTGAGCACGAGGCGGCGGTCGTTGCGGCGGGTGGTGATGAGGTCCCCCGCGCTCGCCGTGGCCCCCTCACGCAACGCGACTTCCCGGCCGACGGGGGTGGCCTGGGCGGCGAGCCGGTCGGCGCGGGCACGGGCGTTCAGGGCGGCCACGGTGTCGCGGGTGGGGGCGAGCATCACCGCGTCCAACCCGGCCGCGCGGTCGGTGGCCCACCCCCGGTAGGCGCCGTCGATCACGGTGACCGGGTCACCCACGTGGACCCGGTCGTGGTCGAGGTAGAACCCGATGCCGGCGGTGTCCCCGGCGCGGATCGCCAACGACGCCGACCCCTCGGAGGGGTCCGCGAAGCGCACCACGTGGGACAGGGTCACCGCCCCACAGGTTTCGGCGATGTCCCGGACAACACCGCCCGCGGAGACTGAGGCGAGCTGCTGGTCGTCACCGACGAGGCGGACGCTGCCCCCACGGCCCAGGACGAAGTCAACGGCGGTGTCCAGGGCTCCGGTGGCGGCCATCCCCGCCTCGTCGAGCACGACCAAGGTTTGGGGGCCGATGTCGGCGACCCACATCGGGACCCGGACAGCATTGTCGGCGTTGGCCGGGTCGCGCATCTGCGTGATGGTGTGCACGAGCTTGTCGAGGGTGTCGGTGGGGGCGGCGAGGTCCTGCCGCAGCACCGCCGCGGCCGCGGCGGTGGGGGCGAGACCGAGGACGGTGCCCCCGCCCTCGGCCCACGCCCGGGCCAGCACACCCAGCGCGGTGGTCTTCCCGGTCCCGGCCGGGGCCAACGCCACCTGCACCCGGGCCCCGGAGGTGGCGAGCTCACGCACCAGGGCAACCTGCCCGGGGTTCAGCTCACGCCCGTTGGCAGTGGACACCAGCAGGGCCATGCCCACCGCCTCGGCGGTGATCGTCCGCCCGTCGGTGCGGTGCGCCGCGGCGAGCAACCGGGCCTCGGCGTCGATCACCTGCTGGCTGGTGAACAACTGGGTGCGGGCCACGGTGTACACCGACTGCCCGTCAGTGCGTCGCAGCACCTGCGGCTCGGCCACCCCCGCATCGCTGACCCCGATGTCGGTGGCCCGGCTCAGCCGTATTGAGGACCCGGGCGCCAACGCCGCGGACACCACCGCGCCCACCGCGTGGTCCACGGCGGCGAGGTCCACCCCAGCGCCGCGGGTGGCGCGTTCGGCTTCGGCCCGGACGTGGTCGACCTGCCAGGTGGCCCGCGACCGGGACACCCTGGCCAACACCCCTGCGGCGGTGGCCCCCACCCACCCCGCGGTAACAGCGAAGCCGGTGTCGGGGCGGGTTCCGGGCACCGACTGGTGCACCATCCGGGCCAGTTCACGCTCCCCCCCGAGCACCGCCACGGCCTCGGTGCGCCACTGCTGGCGTTGCTCGGCGTGCGACCGCGGTTCGTGCTTGGCGGCACGGGTTTCCAGGGTCGCCTGCTGGGCCAGCGCCAACGTTTCCACCGCCGACGGCACCCGCCCGTGCCGGGCCTGGAACCCGGTGACCAGCACCGCCCGACGGACCTCGATCCCGGCCCGCCGCGACGACCACGCGGTGTTCAAGGCCGGGTCGACCCCCACAATCTCCCGCACCACCCGCTTACCGCTGCCGTCACTGTCGCTGTCGCTGTCGCTGTCGCTGTCCCGGTCGGCGAACCGCACCCCGAGCCGCGCCACCAACTGGGCTTCCAGGCGGGTGTTGTACCGCTCAGAGGCGGCCACAGCGGCCTTGTGCAGGACCCGCCCATCCAGGGCCAACCACCGCCCCGGTGTGCCGTCGACCCCGATGGTCTGCACCTTGTTGCTGATCGCAACGTGGGTGTGCAGGTCGGGGTCCCCGGCCCGGGAGTCACGGTGGGTGAACACCGCCCCGATCAGACCCCCAGTGTCGACCTGGCGGACCCCGCCGGCGCCGAGGCGGGTGAACGCCGCATGCGTCTCCAACCACCCCACCGTGTCGGCCACCGCCGCGTGATGCGCGGCCTCGACCTGTGCGGCGATCTCCCGGGGGGCGGTAGCCCACAGGGCGGAGACGGACTTCACCGGGGAGAACGTCAAGTCGTAGCCGGCGACAGCGGTGGTGGCCTGCCGGGAACCCCGGGCAATGAACCCGGACAACTCCCGCTCATCCACCGGGGGGCGACCGAACTCGGCGAAGAACATCTCCCGGGCGACGTCGGTGCGGATGCTCGCCCGCACGTCCTCGGGGATGGGGGCGTCACCCTTGACGCCCTGGGCCACGTTGTGGGCGACGAACCGCTCAGCCACCGCCTGCCGGTACGGGGTCGACCCTTCGAAGACCAGGTAGGGGTTACCGAGACGGGTGTGGGCCAGCGCCTGCGACGGGTGCGCACCCTTAGCGATCATCCGCTTCTCGATCGCATCCGCGTCCGGGTGCCGCCCCTCACCGAACAGGGCCAGCATCTGCGCCTCGGACACCCGGTCCCCCGCGGCGGTGATACCCACCCCGTCCGGACCGGCGTTCAACCCGGCCAGCCCGGACCCCATCCAGTGCCCAGGCGACTCCCCCTTCTCGGTGTAATAGTCCCCCAGGCTCGCCGTACCGATGACGTCCCCAGAAGTGGTGTAACTCGGGGCCTTTGGATTTGGTGACCGCGTGTCGGTCCCGGATGTTGAGGGGCCACCGCGTGAGGCTCTGTGAGAACCGACCAAGGAA
>JAABUV010000072.1_pt1 | contig 138329 bp, 138 predicted proteins | sample 5559971 | NCBI WGS metagenome assembly JAABUV01 (sample SAMN10711881, study PRJNA513362) | rock metagenome | isolation source: Antarctica rocks | place: Antarctica: Victoria Land, Knobhead nord | collected 2015-12-19 | reverse complement strand
GCGCAGCCTGCGCGAGCTGCCCCAACTGCGGGCACTCGGGGTCAGCGAGGACGAGGCCGGGGTGCAGCAAGACTGGCACGGCGGCAGCCGCCGACAGAAGGGGTAGCGCCGGCAGCGGGGGTAGCCGCCGGCAGCGGGGGTAGCCGCCGGCAAAGGTGATCCACCGCATACCATTGCGGTCTGGCAACTGTTGCGCCATGATGTAGACGAGGAGGCTGTTCAACACGACAGCGTTCCACGGCAACGGATTGGCGTCAGTCGTGGGGCAGCGACGTGGTGCGTGACCTGCACCGGATACGGCAGCTGCGCGCCCTGGCCGGCGCCAACGTCGAACTGATGGTCGACGCCAACGGCGGGTACTCGCCGGGACAGGCCCGGCGGGTCGGTGCCGCCCTCGAACTCGGCGTGACGTGGTTCGAGGAGCCGATCAGCAGCGACGACACCTCCGGCCTCGGGCTGCTGCGGCAGGCACTCCGCTGTGACATCGCTGCCGGGGAGTACGTCTCCGACATCTACGACACCGCCCGACTCGCCCCCGTCGTCGACTGCCTGCAGCTCGACGCGACGCGCTGCGGCGGTTACACCGGGTGGCTGCGCTGCGCCGCGGTCGCCGCCGCCCACAACCTGCAGGTGTCCGCCCACTGCGCCCCCGCTCTGCACATCCCGGTGGCGGCGGCCGTGCCCAACCTGCGCCACCTCGAGTACTTCATCGACCACGTCCGCCTGGAACCGCTGCTCCTGCAAGGCGTACCGGAACGGTGTCCTGCACGTGAACACCACCGCGCCGGGGCACGGGATGACGCTGAACCCGGCCGCGGAGGAGCATGTCGTCAACTGACCTGTGGGGGCGCCTGCTGCCGGGTGCTTGCGGCCAGCCGGAGTAACGGGGCGCCGCCGGGCAACCAACCGAGCGCCCAGCGCGCCGCCCGGTCACGCCGGCGATCGTGGTCGGGTGCGGTGGCACGGGCCGTGCGCAGGTCACGGTGCCCGAAATAGGCCCACGACGCGGCCACCACAGCGTCGGCGAGCCCGGCACGCGCCCGGTCGCGGTCTGCTGCGACCAAGACCACCGCCGTGACGCTGTGCGCGGCATCGACCCATACCCCCATCGCCAACACCTCAGGGCTGGGAGATACCCCGGACAGCACCGCCTGGCCGACCTGCCGGGCGCCGAGCACCCGGGTCACCACCAGGCTCGGGCGGTCGATTCGCACGTGGACCAGTGACGCGAGGACAGCACGGGGAGCAACCACCAGGGCTGTTCCCCACGCTGCGCGGGCCACCTCGATAGTGCGTAGGTTCACGGTCTGCGCCTCCTGTTCCTCGTACCCGCTCGGCTGTGGGCCTTACGCGGTGTGTGGTCGGCCGTCGCCCCGGGACGCGTCGTCGAGCGCGAAGGCCGCGTTGATCAGAGCGAGGTGGCTCAGCGCCTGGGGAACGTTCCCGACGAGTTCGCCGGTGCCCGGCGTGCACATCTCCGACAGCAAACCCAGTGGGCTGGCGACAGCGTCCAGCTCCGCCATCAGAGCTTCGGCCTCCGCGAACCGGCCCGTGTAGGCGAGCGCCTCCACCAACCAGTACGAACAGGCGATGAATGCCTGCTCCTCGTGTTCGACGCCGGTGTAGCGGTACACCAGCGCACCCGCGCCCAGCTCCCGGCGGACGGCATCGGCGGTGCTGGACATGCGGTGGCCGCGGTCGAACCCAAACCTCGAGCCGAGCAGCACAGACGCGTCGAGGTCGGCCGTCCCGGCGTAGAATGTGTAGGCCTGTCTGGATTCTGACCAGCAGTGTTGCTCGACGTAGGCCCGGACGAGTACCGCTTCCTGACGCCACCTGTCCGCCGGACCCGCTATGTGGCCGTGCTCGCCCAACCAGGCGGCGCGGTCCAGAGCACGCCAGCAGTTCATCTTCGACGAGGTGTACTGCCTGGTCTGGTGCAGCTCCCAGATGCCGGCGTCGGGATGTCGCCAGAGGTCGGCGCAATTGTCCGCGAGGTCGGCGAGCTGGCGACCGGTGGCGGTGTCGAGCACGTGACCGTCGCGCACCCAGGCGGCGATCGTGCCGAACAGGTCGCCGTAGATCCCCAGTTGGACCTGCGCGGTGGCATCGTTGCCGATCATCACCGGGAGGCTGTGTCGGTACCCCGGGACCGGCGCGTGCCGGGGTACCGACGGTACCCGCCCGGCCAGGGTGTACATCACGTGGATTGCCGGACCGTTGTCCCGGATGGCCCGCAGCAACCAGGCCACCGCGGCGTGCACCTCCTCCTGTAGCCCGCACGTCATCATCGCGTCGACCGTCAGTGCGGCGTCGCGCACCCAAGAGAATCGGTAATCCCAGTTCTTCGGTCCACCGATGCATTCCGGTAGCGACGTGGTCGCCGCCGCAGCGATCGAACCGGTGGCGGAGGCGATCAGCAGCTTCAGGGCGAGGGCGCTGCGGACCACGGTCGTCCGGTGGTTGCCCGCCCAGGAGATCCGCTTGGTCCACTGCCGCCAGCTCGCGGTGGTGGCATCGATGCGATCGTCGATGACCGCGATGTCGGGCAGGAACAGGGGCTCGCCGTAGGACGCCACCACCGCGATCACGGCCCGGGAACCAACCGCGACGGTGACCAGACCAGATACAAGCTTGCCCTCGACGCGGACCTCGATGTCCTCGGTGCAGCGCGTGGCCAGCGTGAGGTCACCGGCGTGCACCACCGGACCCTGTTCGTTCTGCTCGACCCACGGTGACCAGGCCCCCAGCCCATCGCCCGGCACGACCCGCATCGTCAGCTGCATCGCACCCTCAAGTCCCTCGATGCGCCGGGCCAGCTCGTTCCACGGCAGCAGACCGGCGATCCCCGTGTTCAGTGAGTCGGTGACGCGCACTCGTCCGGCAGCGGCGAACCCGTCCATATCCCGGGGCCCACACCGCAGGCCCGGCCGAGAATCCGCGGTCACCGGCCGCGGCGGGACAACAGGGCGACGCCGGCCGTGGCCAGCGCGCCGCCCGCGACGGCGAGCAGCCCGTGATGCTGGGATGCCCACAGTTGCGGATCGTGATCATGGGACTGCTCGTCGAAGATCCCGTGGGCGCCGAAGTCGCGGCCGTCGGGCCCATCGGCGGGTTCCCACAGGTTGACCGGGGCATGGGCCGGCTGCTGCTGCGCTGTCTGCTGGGAGGAGTAGCCGGTGCGCCCAAGGTAGCGGTCGAGCAGCCCGGGGGCGATTGCGTTCGCGAGCAGGGTGCCCATGGTGGCCGAGCCGACCCAGTACTCGCGGCGCCGGGGATGATCAGCGGCATAGAGCACGCCGCGCGCGGCCAGCTCGGGTTGGTAGATCGGCGGTACCGGCTGCGCGTGGTGCGGTAGTCGGGACAGCACCCACGAGAACTGTGGTGTGTTGACCGCCGGCATCTGGACCATGGTGACGTGCACACCACTGCGCTCGTGCAGCAACTCGCACCGCAAGGACTCGTTGAATCCCTGGATCGCGTGCTTGGCTCCGCAGTAGGCCGACTGCAGCGGGATGCCCCGGTACGCGAGCGCCGACCCGACCTGAACGATGGTCCCTCGGTTGCGGGGCTTCATGTGGCGCAGCGCCGCCATCGTCGAGTATACGTAGCCGAGGTAGCTGACCTCGGTGACCCGGCGGAACTCCCGCGGCTCGATCTGGTCGAACGGGGCGAACACCGAGGTGAACGCCACGTTCACCCACACGTCTATCGGCCCCACCTCGTTCTCGACGCAATCGGCGGCTGCCTGCACCGCGTCCGGATCGGCAACGTCGGTGGGCAGCACGAGCGCCCGCCCACCCACCGCCTCCACGTCGTCCGCGGCCGCCGACAATCCCCGGTCACCGCGAGCGAGCAGGCCGACGGTGGCGCCCCGGGCACCGAACCCACGCGCGACGGCGCGGCCGATCCCGGCACTGGCTCCGGTGACCACCACGGTCCGAACCGATGTCTTCACGGTCATCGCAAACTCCTCCTACCTAATGAGCGCGCCGGGCGCGCACGACGGCCAGGCACCCTCAGGTGGTCCAGCCCATAGTCCACAGGTCGTCGTCCTGTGCTTCCCCACCGGCGGCGGCGAACTCGCGCATGGCCGCCACCACCTGGTCGCGGCGCTCGACGGGTACTGCGCGCAGTACCTCAGAAATGGCGTCGCCACGCCGCCGACCGATCGCGGTGACCAGGCGCTGTCCCGCGGAGGTCAGGGTGAGGACCAGCTCGCGCCGGTTCTGCGGGTTCTCCTGCCGGGCCATCAGGCCGGCGGCCACCAACTTGTCGCACGTCCTGGTCGCGTTGGAGGGATGGACGTCCAACGCCTGGGCCAGCTCGGTCAGCCGCATCCCACCCCTGCTGGCCACGATCACCAACGCCCGCATCTGGACCGGTGTCACGACCGCGTCGAGCCCCGCTATCGATCGCGCACACGCGGCGACGAGTACCCGGGACGCCGCCATCAACTCCACGACCTGGGAATCCAGCACGTCCCCTGCCGCAGCACTCTTCTTGGCCACTCCGCCAGTCTCGCGCAATGACTTGCGATAGCGCAAGTCTTGCGACGGGACCAACAGCTACGGTCAGCCGGTGTCCAGCGCGCAGCAGATGTTCGACGCCGACGAGGCCTCACGTGCTCTGGGCATCCGACTACTCGCGTGTGGGGCCGGAACCGCCACCGCCTCCGTGGTGGTGACCCCGAGCATGGTCAACGGTCATGGCATCACCCACGGCGGCTACGTCTTCCTCCTGGCCGACACGGCGTTCGCCGTCGCGTGCAACTCCTCCGGGGTGACGACGGTGGCGGCCCGCGCCGACATCAGCTTCCTCGCCCCCACCCAACTCGGCGACGAACTGGTGGCCGACGCGATCGAGCGCATCCGCTCCGGGCGTACCGGCATCTACGACGTGACGGTGCGGTGCGGCGAGCGGATCGTCGCGGAGTTCCGGGGCACCAGCCAGGCGCTGGCGGCCCGGACGCCCAGCGAGTAGCTCCGCCGGGTGGTGGTGGCCGGGTCGTGGCCGGGTGGTGGCCGGGTGGTGGCCGCCGCGTGGTGGCCACCGCAGCCAAACTGTACATTTTGACCTGCGCCGACTATCAGTTCCCGCGCTGCAGCCCGGCCGGCGCGAACAACCGGAACGCCGCTCGCGCGGCCTTCGCCCCTTCAAGCTAGGGCCGTCGCAGCCCGTCAAACACGATGCGCACCACCGTATCGGCCAGCTGCTCGGCGGTGAGGTCGCGGCGCGGCCGATACCACTCCACCAGCGAGTTCACCGTGCCGAAGATGAGCCGGCTGGTGAGCGCGGGGTCCAGGTCGGGGTGGACCCCGCCCTCCTGTGCCGCAGCCAGCACCAGCTCGCTCAGTGCGTGGTCGAGCTCGCGCCGCCGCGCCAGTGCGCGGCGTTCCACCGCGGTGTTGCCGCGCACCCGCAGCAACAGGGTCACGTACGGCAGCTCTGCCACCAACACCTGCACGCTGCGCCGGACCAGGTGCTCGAGGCGGTCGATGGCCGGGCCCGAGGTGGCACCGGGCTCGTCGAGCACGGCGACCAGCGCGTCCAATCCGCGGTCGACGGCCAGGCGCAGCAGCTCGGCCTTGCCCGAGACGTGATGGTAGATCGACGACTTGCCGATCCCGAGCCTGGACGCCAGGTCCTCCATGGACGTGCCGTCGTAACCGCGCTCGATGAACACGGCGACGGCGACGGCGAGCAGGGAGTCGAGGTCGTATCCGGGACGGCCCACCTGACCGGGGTGGCGGGGGCGAGACGGCGGTGCAGGCATCCGCGCATCCTCGCACCGCCCTTGTGTTGTGGCGGGTGAACGGGGCACACTGGACACCGACCGTTCGTTCGGTAATCAGGGTCGGAGGAGGCACCGATGACGCTCGCCGCACCGGCTCCGTCGCCGGAACAGGAGTTCCAGGCGCACGTCGACGCGTCCCAGCGCATCGAGCCGCGGGACTGGATGCCCGAGGGCTATCGCAAGACCCTCGTCCGTCAGATTGCCCAGCACGCGCACTCGGAGATCATCGGGATGCAACCAGAGGGCAACTGGCTCACCCGTGCGCCATCGCTGCGCCGCAAGGCGGTGCTCATGGCCAAGGTGCAGGACGAGGCCGGCCACGGGTTGTACCTCTACTCCGCGGCCGAGACCCTCGGTGCCGACCGCTCCGAGCTCACCCGCATGCTCGTCGACGGCCGGCAGAAGTACTCCTCGATCTTCAACTACCCCACCCTGACCTACGCCGACGTGGGGGTCATCGGCTGGCTGGTCGACGGCGCCGCCATCTGCAACCAGGTGCCGTTGTGCCGCAGCAGCTACGGCCCCTACGCCCGCGCGATGATCCGGGTGTGCAAGGAGGAGTCCTTCCACCAGCGCCAGGGCTACGAGCTGCTCATGACGATGATGCGTGGCACCGACGCCCAGCGGGAGATGGTGCAGGAGAGCGTGGACCGGTTCTGGTGGCCGTCGCTGATGATGTTCGGCCCCCCCGACGAGGATTCCCCCAACTCCGCGCAGTCCATGGCGTGGGGCATCAAGCGACACTCCAACGACGAACTGCGCCAGCGCTACGTCGACATGGCCGCCCCCCAGGCCGCTGCGCTGGGGGTGAGCTTCCCCGACCCCGACCTGGCGTGGAACGCCGAGCGGGGCAGCTACGACTTCGGCGAGCCCGACTGGCGCGAGTTCACCGAGGTGGTCAAGGGTAACGGGCCCTGCGGCACCGAACGGGTCGCGCACCGGCACGCCGCGCACACCGACGGTGCGTGGGTGCGCGAGGCCGCCATGGCGTTCGCCCGCAAACGGCAGTCATGACCGAGGTACAGGCCGAGTGGCCGCTGTACGAGGTGTTCGTGCGCGGCAAGCGCGGGCTCAACCACGTGCACGTCGGTTCGCTGCACGCCGCGGACGACGAGATGGCGCTGCGGCACGCCCGTGACGTGTACACCCGCCGCAACGAGGGCGTGAGCATCTGGGTGGTGGCGTCGCGGGCGGTGGTGGCCTCCAGCCCGGACGAGAAGGACCCGTTCTTCGCCCCCAGCGGCGACAAGGTGTACCGCCACCCCACCTTCTACGACATCCCCGCCGACGTCCCGCACATGTGAGGTTGGCCGTGACAGCACACGATCCCGCGTTCAGCGGACAGGACACCGCGTTCAGCGGGTTGTTGGGTTCCGACGACGAGGCTCGCTGGGCTTTCGGCACGAGCTTCGACGACCCCCTCGCCGGGGTGGACACCACGCTGCCGTCCGGTGTCGACGGAACCGACCTGGCGACGTACTGCCTCATGCTGGGTGACGACGCCCTGATCAGCGCACAGCGGTTGGCGCAGTGGAGCACCCGTGCACCGGAGCTGGAGGAGGAGGTGGCGCTGGCCAACGTCGGGCTCGATCTGCTCGGCCAGGCCCGGCTGCTGTTGGCCCGCGCCGCCGCGGCCGACCCGTCTGTGGTGCCGATCATGCCCGCGGGCTCGCCCGCGCCACCCGAGGACGCGCTCGCCTTCTTCCGCGACGAGCCGGCGTGGCGCAACGTGCGGCTGGTGGAGCTGGAGAACGGCGACTTCGCCGGCTGCACTGTGCGCCTGCTGCTCTTCGCCACTCACCGCCTCGCCCTGCTCGGGCGGCTCGCCGGTTCCCGGGACGCGGTGCTCGCTGCGGTGGCAGCCAAGGGAGTCAAGGAGGCGACCTACCACCGCGACTACGCCGCACGCTGGGTGGTCACCCTGGCCGGGGGTACCGCGGAGTCGCGGCGGCGCACCGTTGCGGCCCTGGCGCGGGAGTGGCCCTTCGTCGCGGAGCTGTTCCGCACCCACCCGGTGGAGCGCCGGATGGCCGAGGCCGGGGTGGGTGTCGACCCGGCGCAGCTGCGCGCGGAGTTCGACGCCGTGCTTGCGCAGGTGCTGCACGCCGGAGAGCTTGCGCTGCCTACCGGAGGCTCGGCGGGTGCGGTGGGCGGGCGCACCGGGCGCGACGGGGTGCACAGCGAGGCGATGGGGCGGCTGCTCGCCGAGCTGCAGAGCGTGGCGCGGGCGCACCCCCTCGGGCGATGGTGACCGTGACCGTGCTCGAGCGGGCGCGTGCGGTGGCGGCCACGGTGATCGACCCGGAGCTGCCGATGCTGTCGCTGCTCGACCTCGGTGTGCTGCGTGAGGTCTCCACCAGCGACGACGGCACCGTGGTGGTCACCATCACGCCGACCTACTCCGGCTGCCCAGCCATGGCCGCGATGCGCGCCGACCTGCAGCACGCCCTCGGCGCGGCGGGGTTCGACCGGGTGGATGTGCGCACGGTGCTGCGCCCGGCCTGGAGCACCGACTGGATCAGCGGACGCGGGCTGCGGCTGTTGCGCGAGCACGGGATCTCCCCGCCGTCACCGGTGCGGCCGCGCCCGGTCGGACCCGTGCCGCTGACCCTGAACCCGGTGGCCCGCACCCTCACCTGTCCGCAGTGCGGGTCGTCCGACACCGAGTTGACTTCGGAGTTCGGCTCCACGGCCTGCACCGCGCTGCACCGCTGCCGCACCTGCCGCGAACCGTTCGGCCACATGAAGGAGATCTGAGGGAAGTGACGGTCACCGTGACCCCGCGCGCCCCCACTCGCCGCGCCGCCTTCCACCGGCTGCGGGTCGCGGAGGTGCAGCGGCTGTGCCCGGACGCGGTGGCCGTGACCTTCGACGTACCCCGCGAGCTGGCCGCTGACTACGCCTTCGCGCCGGGCCAGTCGTTGACCCTGCGGCGCACCGTCGATGGTCTCGAGGAACGCCGCTCGTACTCGATCTGCGCGCCGGCCGGGGCGCGTCCGCGGGTGGGGGTGCGCGAGGTGCCCGGGGGGTTGTTCTCGTCCTGGCTGGTGCACGAGCTGCGAGCGGGTGACGAGGTCGAGGTAGCGCCGCCGACGGGCAGCTTCACCGTCGACCCGGCTACCGGTGGGCGACACCTGCTGGTCGCCGCCGGCTCCGGCATAACCCCGGTGCTCAGCATGGCCGCCTCGCTGCTGGCCAATCCGGACACCCACGTCACGGTGCTCTACGGCAACCGCACCACGTCGACGGTGATGTTCGCCGAGGAGCTCGCCGACCTCAAGGACGTCTACGGTGGCCGCTTCGAGCTGGTGCACGTGCTCTCCAGGGAGCCGCGCGACGTGGAGCTGTTCACCGGCCGCCTGGACGGTGAGCGGCTGCGACGGTTGCTGGGCGCCCTCGTGCCCGTGCCGGCCGTCGACCACTTCTGGTTGTGCGGGCCCTACGGCATGGTGACCGACGCCCGCACCGTGCTGCGCGAGCTGGGGGTGGGCTCCGAGCGGGTGCACGCCGAGCTGTTCTACGTCGACGCGCCCCCTCCGGCTCCGGTGCGCGCCGAGACGTCCCGCGCGCTCGGTCCGACCAGCGAGCTGACCGTGGTGCTCGACGGGCGTTCCAGCACGCTCACCGTGGCAAGGGACGTCGCGGTGCTCGACTCCGCCCAGCGCCACCGCGCCGACCTCCCGTTCGCGTGCAAGGGCGGGGTGTGCGGCACGTGCCGGGCCAAGGTCACCTCCGGCACGGTGACCATGCGCCGCAACTACGCACTCCAGGAGTTCGAGGTCGACGCCGGCTTCGTGCTGACCTGCCAGTCCTTCCCGGTGACCGCCGAGCTCGCCATCGACTTCGACTGTTGAACCCGCGCCTGCTGGACCCTCCCGCCTGCTGGGCCCTTCGACTGCTGAGAGGCATCCCATGACCGCCACGGGTGACCCGCGCAACAGCCCCGACGCCATCGAGACCTCCTCGCGCGAGGAGATCGAGGCACTCCAGCTGCAGCGGATGCAGGCTTCGCTGCGACACGCCTACGACAACGTGGCCCATCACCGCCGGGCATTCGATGCTCGCGGGGTTCACCCCGACGACCTGCGGCAGCTCAGCGACCTCGCGCAGTTCCCGTTCACCGCGAAGGACGACCTGCGGGAGAACTACCCCTTCGGCATGTTCGCCGTGCCCCGCGGCCAGGTCTCGCGGATCCACGCCTCCTCCGGCACCACCGGGCGCCCCACCGTGGTCGGTTACACCGCGAACGACATCGACGTCTGGGCCGACCTCATGGCGCGCTCGCTGCGCGCGGCCGGGGTGCGCTCGACCGACCGGGTGCACGTGGCCTACGGCTATGGGCTGTTCACCGGTGGGCTCGGGGCTCATTACGGCGCGGAACGGCTGGGCTGCACCGTGATCCCCGTGTCCGGTGGCATGACGGAGCGCCAGGTCCAGTTGATCGCCGACTTCTCCCCCGACGCGATCATGGTCACGCCTTCGTACATGCTCACCATCGTCGACGCCATGGCGCGTTCGGGGCTGGATCCCGCCACCACGTCCTTGCGGGTGGGGGTGTTCGGCGCCGAGCCGTGGACCGAGCGGATGCGCAGCGAGCTCGAGCACACCATGGGCATCGACGCGGTCGACATCTACGGCCTGTCGGAGGTGATAGGCCCTGGGGTGGCGCAGGAATGCGTGGAGACCAAGGACGGGCTGCACGTGTGGGAGGACCACTTCTACCCCGAGGTCATCGACCCGCTCACCGGACAGGTGTTGCCCGACGGTGCGGAGGGCGAGCTGGTGTTCACCTCGCTCACCAACGAGGCGATGCCGGTGGTGCGCTACCGGACCCGTGACCTCACCCGGCTGCTGCCCGGTACCGCACGGAGCATGCGGCGGATCGCGCGAATCACCGGCCGCAGTGACGACCTGATCATCCTGCGCGGGGTGAACCTCTACCCGACGCAGATCGAGGAGCTGATCCTGGAGGTCGGCGGGCTGTCGCCGCAGTTCCAGTGCGTGCTGGAGCGGCCCGAGCGCCTGGACCAGCTCACCGTGCGGGTGGAGGGCCGCCCGGGGTCGAGCGCGCCGGATCGAGACGCCGCCGGAGCCCGGCTGCGCGAGCAGGTGCGCAACCGGATCGGCGTCGGCATCACCGTCGAGGTGCTCGACGGTGACGTCGAGGGCATCGAGCGTTCTGTCGGGAAGGCGAAGCGGCTGCTGGACCGTCGACCGAAGGGTTAACTGACTGTCTGCTCCAGGATCAGCTGCAGCGCGATCCGCACGGTCCGCTCCCGCACGTCGGCGCGCGAACCCGGAACGCGGAGCCGACGCGGCGTCACCCCGTCCGGGGTCACCACGCAGACGTGCACCAGGCCCACCGGCTTGTCCGGGGTACCGCCGCCGGGCCCGGCCACCCCGGTGATACCCACCCCCACGTCCGCCCCGAGCTCCACGCGAACCCCGGTGGCCATCGCCTGGGCGACCTCGGCGCTCACTGCACCCAGCGACTCGATGAGCTCGGTCGGGACCCCGAGTGCAGTGGCCTTCACCGAATCTGCGTACGACGCCACCCCGCCGAGCACCCGCACGGACGAACCGGGCGCGTCGGTCAGCCGGGCGACGAGCAGCCCAGCGGTACACGACTCGGCGGTGGCGATCGTCCACCCGCGACGGTCGAGCGCCGCGGCCACCAGTTCCTCCACAGTGGATCCGTGAGCAGAGAACATGTTGTCGCCGTGAGCTTGCCGCAATGCCGCCACCAGGGCGTCGTAGGTCTGCTGCCGCGCCGGGGCGAAGCGCGTGACCACCTCCAGCTCCCCGCCGCGCAGGCATGTCGTGATCTCCAAGCCGGTCAGCCGACCGGCAAGCCCACGCAGCGTGGCGGCGAGCTCGGATTCCGGTGTCTCCCAGAGCCGCACCGTCGCCTCGCGCAACTCCGCTCGGCCCGCCAGCGCATCCAGGACCACCGGTGAGCCAAGCACCGCTGGCCACATTCCCTGCAACTCGGTGGGTGGCCCCGGCAACACCACCACGGGTGGCCCGGTGCGCCCGTCGGCGACCGGCACCACCAGCCCGGGCGCGGTGCCCACCGGCTCCAACACCTGCGCGCCCGCCGGCACCATGGCCTGCTTGCGGGTGGCCGCGGCTGTCGCCTTTTGGTCCATCCGCCAGCCGCGGTCGCGGGTGAGCCGGTCGACGATGGCGGCGATGCGGTCCTCGAGCAACCGGTCCAGCTCGGACGGCCGGCCCTGCACCGCACCAACCAGTTCCGCCGTGAGGTCGTGGGCGGTCGGGCCGAGCCCGCCGGTGGTGAGCACCAGGTCGAGTCCGGCTCCGGCCAAGAACTCCAGCGCGGCGCGGAGGTCGTCCGGCCGGTCACCCACCACCACGACGTGCCCCACGTCCACCCCGAGCTGGCGGAGCTGATCGGCGAGCCACGGGCCGTTGCGGTCGGCCACCCGGCCGGTCAGCACCTCGGTGCCAGTGACCACGATGCCGGCGCGTGCGCTCATGCCCGACGACCCTAGTTGGGCGGCCCGCACCGTGAGATCACGGTTCCTCGTTGGCAGGCGGCCGCCGCGACTGCAGCTCGGCAGTGAAGCGGGTCCGGTGGGAAACGCCGACATAAGGGCGCGCGCAATAGTTATATCCGTGATGCTGGGCGCGTTGCAGCGGGGGAGGGTTGCCGGCCGCCGCGATGCATACTTCGGGCAGCTGCGAGGTCGCCGACGCCACGAACTCGGCGAAACTACCGGCACGATGATTCCGACACCGCGTGTGGGTTCGGGTGTCACTGGACGTGGTCCAGACGGGCGACGCCGATACTGGAATCGGCCATTCCGTAGAAGACGAATCGTTGACCGCCGACCTCCTCAATCGCTGTCGGAAAGACCACGTTGGGGACGGCGCCGTCGCGCTCCTCGGATACCGTCGGGGCGAGCAGCGGTTGGGGTGTGCGCCCGAGTACGACGCCGGGGTCGGCGGGGTCGAGCAGCATCGCGCCCGCCGAGTAGTGCACCTCACGCTGCGGGGCCCACCCCTCGCTGAGGCTTCCGGAGACGCCATGGTGGATGAGCAGCCAGCCCTCGTCGACCCGCAGTGGTGGCGGACCAGCGCCGATCTTGACCCGTTCGTACTCGTATTCGCTCAGTGCAACGAGCCGGTGCGAACGGACGTGGGTGAGGGCACCGACGTCGCGGTGTGCCTCGTCGACCGGGACGTAGGAAATCCAGATGCCTGGGCGCGGATCGTCGAGCCGATTTGCCGGCCGGAATCTCTTGCGCCGAGACCATCTCGTTTGGGTGGGTACTGTTCCAAGCGTCGACCATCTGCTTGCCCCAAGCGACCTCCTGGGCGTTGTTGGAGAACCAAACGTTGATCGGCCCCCGGGTCTTGGCGGCGTCGCTGGCCGATGACCCGCCACCTCCACCGCACGCCGCAGTGGCGCCTAACATCAAGGTGACAGATGCGGCGAGCAGAACTCGTGACTTCATCATTCTCCCTACGGGTCGGGATCTCGTTGGCGCACGGAGCCTTCGAAGCCCTCGTGCGCGGATTTGTGATAACTGGGTGGCCTCGCTGTGGAGCCTCGGACCTCAAGCCGGCCCGGTTCGAGGTGGACGTTGGCAATGGTCGTTGGGGCGCCCGGGTCGATCACGCCGAGCAACATCGTGGCTGCCGCCTGGCCCCAAGCGAACGGGTTCGTCGTGATCGTTGTCAGCGGTGGGTGCACGTACGAGGCCAGCTCCGTGCCGTCAAAGCCCGTCACCGACATGTCGTCCGGCACCCGCAGACCGCGGTGGTGCATCACGCCGAGGCCGGCAATAGCCATTACATCGTTGGCGAACACGATCGCGGTTGGCCCCTCGGCGAGATCTAGCAGGCGTGCGGTAGCCGCCGCTCCCCCAGCGGCGGTGAAGTCTGATACCACCAGCGGCCCCGCGGGCAGTCCTGCCTCTTCTATGACACTCGCCCACGCATCACGGCGACTCACACTGTGCAGGAATTCCAACGGCCCCGACACGTGTGCGATCTGCGTATGTCCCAACCCGACTAGGTGCTCAACAGCGTCCCGAATGCCGCACCGGTCATCCACGCACACGGCGGGGAACGGCGAGATGCCGTTGGGTGCGTTCAAGGTGACGGCCGGCAATCGGAGTTCGGACAGCAATTCGATCCGGGAATCGTCGGTCCGCACGTCACTGACAAAGACACCATCGACGCGGCCCTCACCAGCCAACTTCCGGTACCCATCCGCCTCCGACTGCGCACCGGCTACGACCTGCAGTACCAATGAGAAGCCGGCTGGGGCAAGGATCGTCTCGACCCCCGCGATGAAGGACGGGTAGAACGGATCCGCGCCCAGCAGCTCCGGTGCGCGCGCCAACACCAACCCGAAGGTGAACGCCCGAGAGGTCGACAGCGACCTGGCCCGATGGCTTGGCTGCCATCCCAGCTGGCGGGCCGTTGCCAAGATGCGATCACGTGTCTCGCGGGACACGCCCGCGCGATCATTCAAGGCGAAGGACACCGCGCCCTTCGACACGCCAGCAGACCTCGCTACATCGGAGATGGTCGGCCGCCGCGTCGACATCACCCTCCGTCCTAAACCGGTCTAGTGACTTAGGCCACACTAGATCGGTTCACCTGAGGCTTGTCAACCTCTTGCCTGCACTGGGGCGGCAACGGAGGAGCGAGGGAATCAGGCCATGCTGGTCAGCGCGGTTCATGGGTCTGAACGCGTCGCGAAGCTGTAGGCACATGATTTTGGCGTATTGATTCGGCGTCGGGCAGATGCACACGCAGTCGCGGGCCTCCACCCTGTCGCCCGTCGTCTTTTCGCCCAAAGGCCCGCGCAGTTCCCGACGGGTTCCGGAGTGATGGAACTTGGAGTGTAAGCATGTATCCTTCCGTAACCAACCAGTTTAGGGAAGGGTCGCCTGCGATGCCCGGCCGCGAGGTGGTGATCGACTGGCACGGCCGACGCGCGCACGCCTGGGTGCCCGGTCCGCTCGCCAAGAGCTCGCTCGTACTGAGCGAGCCAACGGTGCGGCGCACCGAGCAGGCGGCTGCGTCAGCCCGCCGCGTGACCGATGCGTTGCCGCCCGGGTGGGCGCCGCTGGCTCGCCTGCTCCTGCGGACTGAGGGAGTCGCGTCGTCCTCCATCGAGGGCATTCGTGCGCCCCTGTCCGACGTCGCCGCCGCGGAGGTCGATCCAAGCTCGGGTGAAGCAGCGGGATGGGTGGCCAACAACTTGGCCGTCGTGACAGCTGCCGCCGCTGCCGGGAGAGCGGAGCTCCTCACCACCGAGCGGGTCCAGGACTGGCACGGCCGCTTGATGGAAGGTCCCCATGGGTGGCTTCCTCCGGAGATGGTGGGCGCCTTTCGCACCGTGCAGGGATGGATCGGGGGCACATCACCGCTTGACGCCGTGCTGGTGACGCCACCGCCGGAGTTCGTTCCCGACCTGATGGACGACCTGCTGGCCTACGTAAACCGCGACGATGTCGATGCGGTGACGCAGGCGGCGGTCGCCCACGCCCAGTTCGAGTCCATCCACCCGTACGCCGACGGCAATGGTCGCATCGGTCGCGTACTGGTGGCGTGGATCCTGGTGCGGCGCCTCGAGCTCGCCGTGCCTCCACCGGTCAGCGTCCTCATTGCCACCGACCGCGGGGGCTACCTGTCGGGCCTGATGAGGTACCGACTCGGTGAGACCGACCCGTGGGTCCGCTGGTTTGCCGGCGTCGTCGCCGATGCGAGCGATGCCACCCTCGGCCTGCTCGATCGCGTACATGCACTCACCGACGAATGGTCCACGCGGCTGCGCGATGTCCGCGCGGACGCGGCAGCACAACGGCTGGTAGTACTGCTGCCCCAGCATCCGGTCACCTCGGCGACGACGGTCGCCGCTCAACTGGGCGTCTCCGAACGAGCCGCACGCACGGCCCTGTCGACGCTGGCGTCCCACCACATCCTCGAACCGTTCTCGCCGGCGCACACGGCGATCGGCCGGCCGCGAAGCTGGTGGGTCGCGGCCGAGCTACTCGCCCTCGTCGCACGATGGGCAGGGGATTGATGCCCTCGTCCTTCCGGACGAAATCCCAGCCGCGTTGGAGCCGTTGATCCTGTCAGCGCGGGCTGGTGTGGCAACGGAGACGTGCGATAAGGGAGAAAAGGGGGTCTCCATGTTGGTACCCCTGGCGGCGTAAAATTTTCACGTGCGGGCAGCGGCGGGCGTCGACTATCCGAGCTCGGTCTTCACCATCCCTGAGCTCGCCCGCGTCGGCATGCTTGAGTCCGAAGCCCGCGCAGCCGGAGTCGACCTCGCCGTCCGCTACTCCGACACCAGCGGCTGGTACGCCAACTACCGGATCGGCGAGACCACTGCTGCCGCGAAGATCCTCATCGACAAGTCGAACGACCAGATCGTCGGCGCCCACATGCTCGGGCCCGAGTACGGCGAGCTTGTCAATACTCTCGGCCTGGCCATCAAGCTCGGCCTCACCACCCGCCAGCTCAAGTCCGCCACGGCCGCCTACCCCACCGTCGGATCCGACCTGGGCCCGCTGCTCTGAAGGGGCCCTCCGGAATGCCACGGCGGCGCTACTCCGTCCTGGATTATTCAGAGAACTGTGCCAGCCGTTCACGACCGCTACCGTGCTGCACGCTTCTCGCACGGCCGACTGACGTCAGTTCACCTCCCTGGTGGAGACTCACCTGTTGACTGCTGGCCAGAGAGCGTCCACCGGTAGATGGCTGCCCACGCGGCGAAGCCGAGTGCGAGGCTCACGTACATGACGAAGTAGCTGGCCTGTGCGTACATTCCCCAGTACAGGACCGCCCCGGCGGCAAGCGCAGGCACCGCGGCCCATGGACGGCGCAGCGCGACCCCAATGGTGACCAACGCGACCGACACGAGGAGAATGAGCGGCCCGTACTCCAAGAGGAAGCCCAAGAAGCCGCCCTAGGTGGGCGCGCTCGCCCCAGACATGGCGGCCATCCCTCCCGCGGCGCCCACACCGATCGCGGGCAGCGTCATCGCCATCGTGCAGGCCAGACTTCCCACGAGCCCGAGCAGTCCGGCGGATCGGGACGCGACCACAGGCGCGATGTCATCGCGATCGGTCAGAGCTCGACCCATAGCTGAGGCCCCTTGCGTGGTTGGCTCGACGACGGGCAGCTGCGGGGTACGTCATCAAACTACGACGTTGTCCTAGGGGAAGGGTCAAACCTTTGGCCTCTGACGGCTCGGCGTCTTGGCTGCGTCTCGACAGCGATCGACGCGACGCGACGGGCGCAGCGGCGTCGCTGTGGTCTCGGCGAGATCTCCGGGCGACGAGGAGGCCGCCGCCGCCGGTGAGAATGATCAGCCCGGCGGTCGAGATCAGGAACGGCCAGGATCCCGGTGTGGGCCGAAGGTGCCCAGTGCCACGATGGAGACCGTGCCCGGAACGATGCCCACCGCGGTGCCGATAGTGTAGTCCCTCGTCCGGACCGACGTCAGTCCGGCGGCGTAGTTGATGGCGGTGAACGGCAGTACGGGGACCAGCCGCATCGCGATGACCGCGGGTATCCCCCCCGGTTCAGCAACGCATCGACTCGAGCGACCCGAGCGCCGGTGATCCGTTCTATGGCGTCGCGCCCGAGTACCCTGCTCAGGGCGAACGCCGTCGCCGCGCCGACGAGTGCCGCGAGAAGGACCACCACGACTCCGAGCAGCAGCCCGAACAGCACGCCGGCGAGTGCGGCGAAGACGTTCTTGGGAAGGGGGAGCAGAGTCACCATCGCGTAGAGCAACCCGAAGAATACGGGGGCAACCGGGCCGGCCGAGGTGGAGCGCACGCGAATCTGCTGCGCGTCCGGCAGGCCCACGACGGCCGCGGTCACTCCCGCGGCGGCGAGGATTGCGACCAGGGCGAGCAGGCGCGCCCAGGCCACTCGGCCGGAGGGGCGTGGCGGTTCGGCACCGACGGAGTTCGGCTGGCGCGCCGACGCGGATTCTGCCCGGTGGCGGGGCTGCCTCACTGCGGGGACCGGGCGGAGGTGGGTGGCCGGTGAGCATCCAGCGCCTCCTCCACGTCGTGGCCCCGGATCAGGCCGTCGAGGCGGGTCACCTCGCGGCCGTCTCGAAGCAGGATCACCGTGGGGATGGATTGCACGTCGAAGTCGCCGGCCGCATCGGGGCTCGCGTCGACGTCGATGCGGTAGCCGAGGAACTCCCCGGACCGGCGGTGCGCGATCTGCTCCAGCCGAGGCTCCAGTGCTCGGCACGGCGCGCACGAGGCCTGCCAGAAGTCCAGCAGCACAAGACCCGGCACCTCGAGCGCGGCGCGGATGTCGGCGTGGTCGAGGCGGTGGAAGGAGGAGGACATGGGACTCCTTGCAGAGTAGGGAACGTCAGGAAGATTGGTGCTCGGGGGTGGCGTCATTGGTGCGGCGAGCGACGCTGCCGATCGCGTCGAACAGCAGGGAGGGACGTGCGCCGATCGAGTTGGCGAAGATGGCGGTGACCGAGGCGGCCATCGCGATCATCGCCCAGACCGGATGGACCAGGCCCGTGGTCGCGAGGGGGATGCCGATGCCGTTGAAGGTGAACGCCAGAGCGACGTTGTGGCGGGTGCGCCGGTAGGCCGAGCGCGACAGGTCCCGGGCGGCCAGGACGGCACCGAGGTCGTCGCGGACGATGATGACGTCGGCGGACTCGACGGCGATGTCGGTGCCACCACCCATCGCCACCCCGACGTCGGCCTGCATCAGGGCGGGGGCGTCGTTGATGCCGTCACCGACCATGGCCACGCGGGCGCCGCCGGTCTGGAACTCCCGCACGATCGCGGCCTTGTCCTCAGGGAGGACCCCGGCCCGGACGTCGTCGATTCCCAACTGGGCCGCGATGATCGCGGCAGCGCGGGGGTTGTCGCCGGTGACCAGGACCGGGGTGAGCCCGTCGGCCTTCAGCTGCGCGAGGGCCTCGACGGCGTCCGTGCGCAGCTGGTCGCCGAGCGCGATCACCCCGACCGGGGCCAGGTCGGCCGCGACGGCGATCACGGTATGCCCGTCCTGTTCCAACCGGCCGATGGACTCGGTGAGCGGTGCGAGGTCGACGCCGCGGTCGGTGAGGAGCTGAGGCCTCCCGACCAGGATGTCGCGGCCTTCGATCTGTGCGGTCACGCCCAGCCCGGTGACCGAGGTGAACTCCTGGGCCGTCGGAAGGGTCAGTCCGCGGTTCTCTGCGAAAGCGACGACGGCACGGGCCAGAGGGTGCTCGGAGGACGACTCCGCCGCGGCCGCGAACCGCAGCAGGTCCCCCTCGTCCTCGAGGGCCTCGATCGCCCGGACGCTCGGACGCCCTTCGGTGAGGGTTCCTGTCTTGTCGAGCAGGACGGTCCTGACCTGGCCGAAGGTCTGGAACGCCTCCCCGGTGCGCATGATGATGCCCCGGTCGGCGGCTTGCCCGGCGGCCCGGACGATCGCGAGGGGTGCGGCGATCCCGACCGCGCACGGGTATCCCATGACCAGCACACCGAGCGCGGCGAAGACACCCCGGCGTACGTCCGGCTCCCCAGCGAGCGCCCAACTGCCGGCCAGCCAGCCGACCAGCGCCAGGGCCGAGACGACCAGGACGGTGGGGGTGTAGACCCGCAGGACACGGTCCACGAGGTGCAGGATGCCCGGCTTGAGTGCCCGGGCATCCTCCACGTGGCGCACCACCTGGGCCAGGAAGCTCTCGGTGCCGACCCTGGTCGCGGTGATCAGCAGGCTGCCGGCGCCGTTGATCGACCCGCCTACCACCTCGCCGCCGGGGCCGACCTCGGCCGGCACCGGCTCCCCGGTCACCAGTGAGACGTCCACGACCGAGAAGCCCTCGCGGACCTCCCCGTCGACCGGGATCCGCTCGCCCGGGCGGACCCGCACCAGGTCCCCCGCCACGACCTGCGCGATAGCGACGTCGCGCTCGGCACCGTCGCGGACGACGCGAGCGGTGTCGGGCTGCAGGTCCAGCAGCTTCTTCACCGACTGGCTGGAACGGGTCTTGACCAGCAGCGAAAGCCACTCGGAGAAGATGTGGTAGTTCGCCACCAACACGGTGACCGCGAAGAACGACGCGGTCGGATAGTCGCGGAAAACGCCGGACAGGCCGATCACTCCCCCGGCGATGCCGGCGAACGCACCCACCTCGAGCAGCACATGCTGGTTGAGAATCCCGCGTCGCGCCGCCTGGTAGGCCATCCGCAAGATGTGCGGTGCCACCCCGAAGACCACCACCAACGCGAGCACACCGGTCAACCACCCAGCCGCGAGGTCCCCGATCGGCCCAACCGCTCGGCCGGCGTAGAGCAGCGCAGCTGGGGTGAGGACAGCCAACGACCCGAGCATGGCCCGCGCCCGCCCGGCGGGTCGGAGCACGGCGTAGGAGACAGGCACCATCAGGGTGACAACCGACGCCGGGACCAGCAACGACCAGACCCCCGAGACCGAGAGGATCAACGCAATCGCGGCGAGGCTCGCGGTGACCGCACCCAGCAGCCGGACCCCCTCGCGGACCAGGTCTGCTTCCTCATCCTCGAATGGACGCAGCTTGCGCGGGTCGTAGAGGTCGTAGCCGATGTCACGAAGCGTCCCCAGGATCTCGTCGGGGCCGATCACTGCCGGCTCGTAGTCGATCAACGCCTGCTCGTGAGTCAGGCTGACCGCGACTTGCCGCACTCCCGGCATCCGGCCCAATGCCTTCTCGATGGTGCCGGTGCACAACGAGCAGTGCAGACCCGCGATCCGAGCCCGGATCCGCGCCTGGCCCTCCGTGCCACTGGGCTCGGAGGGCCACAGGTCGTCGGAGACCTCTGCGGCGGCCGTCACCGGTCCCCCCGCTCGACCGGCTCGGTGTCGTTGTTCGTGTCTGTGTCGGCCTCGACGGTGTAGCCGGCCAGGACGATCCGATCGACCACCGCACCGCGGTCCGTCCTGGCGGGGTCCAAGCGCAGCCTCACCCCGCCTGTCACGTGGTCGGCGGTGGCCTCCACGACCCCGTCCAGACGACGCAGCGCTGTACCGATCCGCTGCTCGCATCCCGAGCAGCTCATGCCCTGAACCTGCAGTCTCAGGGTCTGCGATTTGCTGTCTGTCATCGGTGATCGCCTCCTGGAAGTGCCTTGCCCAACGTGGACACGGCTACCGTAAAACCTTGTCCCCGGGGTAAGGTCAAACGGATGCGTGATCACGCACGAGGAGGGACGATGATGCAGCTCGTGACCGTCGGAAGCGCTGCCGAGCAGACAGGGCTCAGCGCCAAAGCGATCCGTCTCTACGAACGCAAGGGACTGCTCGCGGAAGCCGAACGGACTCAGGCCGGGTACCGCCTGTTCACCCCCGACGACATCACGGTCCTGCACTTCATCCGACGCGCGAAGACCCTGGACCTGGGTCTGGATGAGATCAAGGACATCCTCGACCTCCAGCGAGGCGGCGAGCAGCCCTGCCAACGGGTCACCTCGATGCTCGACACGCACCTGGCTGGCCTCGACCAGAAGCTAGTCGACCTGCGCAGGCTGCGCGACTCCCTGCGCAACGCGCGGCGGGCCGCCGCCACCGCCCGACGCGACGGCAACCCTGCAGTCGTCTGCCAGATCATCGAGTCCGCACCCGCCTCACCTGCTCTCGGACCCGGTGAGCTCCGCGCAAGCCGGGGCGCCTGAGCACGCCCCGGGAGAGGCTGAACCTGCGCGGGCTCTCCCGAGGAGGGATGCATGAGGAGTCCGGCCTCGCTCTACGCGGATCTCTTCCGGACCGCCTGGCGTGTCACCTGCTCATGTCCGCCGAAACGACGTCCGCACGAGGCCAGATAATTCCCGTACCCGCCGGATGCCACGCAGAGCCGCCGGCGGCGCGCGGGTGGCTCGCACTCAGCGGCAGGGGCGGATCGAGTCATCGCTGGTCTGCCGGTTGGCTTCGACCGCCTGAGAGGCTTTGCGGGCGACGATCAGGATGGGGTCCTACACCGGGAGTTCGCTGTCGCGGCGCACCCTAGGCCGAGAATGACCAGATCGGCGGGGACGGCGCCCTGGTCGGTGACCACCACACGTACGCAGAGGCGGACCGCCTTGGCGCTGAGGCCTGTCTGTCGGGCGGCAGTTCCGACGGTCACCAACTGGCTCACCGTTTCCCCAAAGGCTGGTCGTGCATGCTTTGACCTTCACCCCGGGACAAGGTCATACGGTCGCCTTGTCCGTGTCCGGCAGTAATCCGTCAAGGGGATGACGAGTGTGAGAGACCAACAGCGCGTGGCTCAGAAGGGCTATGGCAAACCGCCCCAGGTCGGCCACAGCATCCGCCCCTACCGAACCGGAGAACGTCCGCGAATCACCGCGGATGATGGCCTGCACACCCATGGGGGTCAGCCGACGCGTCTCAGGACGGAATATCGGGACGCTGACCCGGCGTTGAATAGACATGCAGTGCAGGGCTTACAGGTCTCTCCAATGAGAACGCCATCGGCGGAGTAGGCGTGCACGCGAGCCAAGGCATGTTGATGATCAAAGCCGCTACTCGGTGATGGCACCCACTCCTCGCGATCCCGCGGCGGCCAGCGACGTGCCGGAAGTCGACGACTCGACCCGGTTGCGCGAGCTTTCCGGTATGACCAATGTTGCCGCATTGACCTTTCTTGCCGCCCGGGCTGTCCCTCTGGGGTGGATTGTCGCGGTTGCCGGCGGCGTTCCGCTGGCCAGAGCGGCTCAGCGCCATGGAGGTCGAGCCGGATATGCGGCCGCGACCGCGGGCCTGGTGGAGACGATGGCGGTGATGGGTCCGGCGCGGATGGGGATCCCCGTTCCCCACGCTGCTAGTGCCCCGCTGTTGGGGGTGTTGGTTCGTCGTGGGAGGTCCCTAGCGGCACTCGCCCTCGCCGGGGCAGCGGTGAGAAGTGCTTACTACGTAGCAACCAGCGCGTTCTCGATCCTGGTCCTGATCGGGCTCGACGCCTACCTCGGCAGTTACGAACAACTGCGCGAATGGCTGCCGTTCCTACCTGCGGGTCGCGGGTCAGCCCTGTGGATCACGTTCGCGCTCCTCCTGCTGTGGTCACTTGGTGCCGGCCTGATCCAGGCGACGGTGATTCGCCGTGGACTGCGATGTTGGGACATCGGCACTGACAGTGACAGTGACGATCTAGATACCCCGAGGTCTCGAACGGGACGGACACCGATTGCACATCCGCATGCAGGCTCCTTGACCGTATTGGCGCTACTTGGTTTTGCCATCACGCTTTCGGGCACGGACGCGCGGCTGCTTGGCATCGTGGGCGCGGCGCTCGGCATCGCCTGGATTGTCACCCGGGCAGACGCCCGCGCCTTGCGCTGGGGTCTGCTACTGGCGTTGCCGCTGGCGCTGTCAACGTTCGCTTTCGGCGCGGTCGGCGGCATCGGTATAGCCGTGGCTCTACGGCGGGCCATCCGCGTCGCTCTCCTCGTACTGATTGCCGTGTGGCTGCACCACGCAGCCGGCGGCGAGGGACTACGGGCCCAGGCCCTGCGGGTGGTTCACCTGCTGCGCAGGTTTCGAACTCTCGCCCTTGCAGCAGCCGTCCTCGGAGCCTCAGTCTCCTCCGCGGACTTCGGCGGTGCGGCGCGACGCCTCGGGCATCGGCTGCGCAACGCCAAACGCCGCCCCACTCCTGTCCTTGACGCTTCGCTCGCGTGGCTTGCCGATGAGTCCCACCGCTTGGCAGCCGCCGAGCCCACAAAAGGTGACCCTCCAGAGGAAATTCAGGAAACCAGTACGCGCCCGTCCCCCGACGCGTGATTTCAACCCGGCGCTGACCTCGCGGGGCGCGGAAGCGGAACGCGGCCAGAGCAACGCGACGGTTTGGTGTCGTCCGTTGGCTCGGGGCTGCGCCGGTAGCTTTCTACCCGCTGCCACGCCTTGCGGGCGGCGATCAGGACGGGGTCCCGCACCGGGGAGAACGGCGGGGCGTAAGAAAGGTCAACGTTAAGCAGGTCGGAGACCGTCGTCTCGTGCCACAGTGCGGCGGCCAGGACGTCGATGCGTTTGGCGGCACCCTCCTCGCCGACGATCTGGGCTCCCAGCAGCCTGCCGGAGCCCCGCTCTGCGACGAGTTTGGTGCGGATCGGTCTGGCGCCCGGGTAGTACCCGGCCCGGGTGGTCGAGTCGACCGAGACGCTGACGGCCTCGAACCCGGCGGCCTCGGCTTCGGCCTCCCCCAGCCCGGTTCGGCCGACCTCTACGTAGTGGAACTTCTCCACGCAGTCCCCCGCAGCCCACACTCCGGCCACGCGGGTCCGCAGCCGCTGGTCGACCGCGATGGCGCCGGTGGGACCCAGCGGGATGCCGGCGGCCGCGGCCAGTTCGCTGTTGGGGCGCACCCCCAGGCCGAGAATGACCAAATCGGCGGGGACGGTGCCCTGGTCGGTGACCACCGCGCGTACGCGTCCGGCGTCGGTCTCGAAGCCGGTCACGGTCTCCTCCAGCCGCAGCGTCATCGTGAACCGCTGCATCGCCTCGACCAACATGCCACCCATGTCGGGGTCCAGGGTGTCCATCGGGGTGCGGCCTCGTTGGATGACGGTGACCGGGATCCCCCGCGCACACAGGGCTTCGGCCAGCTCCAGGCCGATGTAGCCGGCACCGACCACGACCGCGCTGCGGGGAGGTTCGGCCTCGAGCGCCGCTCGAACCGCCAGCCCGTCGTCGAGGGTCTGCACCCCGAAGATGCCCGCGGCGTCGACGCCGGGCAGGGGCGGGCGGATCGGCACCGCACCGGTGGCAATCATCAACTGGTCGAAGGCCTCCCAGGTCTCGACGCCAGTGGCCAGGTCGCGGGCCAGCACTGCGCGCCGATCCAGGTCGATGGCCATGACCTCGTGGCGGACCCGGGCCTCGATCGCGTGGTCGTGGGCGAACTGCTCGGGCGTGCGGGCGATCAAGGCGTCCAGGTCCCCGACGACGTTGCCGATGAAGTAGGGGATGCCGCAGGCCGAGTAGGAGGTATAGCTGCCGCGCTCGAACGCGACGATCTCCAGGTCATCGGGGCCGCGCAGCCGCCGTGCCGCCGAGGCCGCGCTCATCGCGGCGGCATCCCCGCCGACCACGACCAACCGCTGCCTCATCTCACGTCCTTGGGCTCGGGCAGCACCCGGTGCCACTCCCGCAGGTCCGGCGCACCCAGGGTGAGCTCGTGCACCTGGTCCCACAGCTGCCATGCCCGGTCAGCGGTCGGGACACTTTCGAGCTTGACGAACACCGTGTGTTCCTCGTCAAGGACCAGGGTCGGGGTGCCGAACACGCCCAGCTGCTTCGCCGCGGCGTGCTCTCCGGCCAGCGCGGCGAACGCCCGGTCGTGGTCCCAGCCGCCCATCCCGGCGTCGCGACCGAAGCCAACGATGTCCTCGGTCGAGAGCCGGCCGGTCTCCTCGTGCCAGGCGGTGAACATCCGCCGACGGTACTGATCGAGGTTCCCGCCGTCGGCGCCGACCGCCAGGTGGACCGCGAGCGCGATCAGCGAGACGTTCTCGGCCAGCGCGCCCCGATCGAAGACCGGCGGTCCGTCCCCGACACGGTTCTGCTCGAGCAGCGAGAACGGCCGCCACACCACCTGCACACCGTCCAAGGCGTCGAGCCAGTGCCGGGCCCGGTTGGAGAACCCGCAGGTGTAGTCGAAGAACACCTCACGATCTTCCTCATCTCACATCAGTCGGTCATGCAGTCCCGGCTTCCCAGCCGGTCGGGCTCGCCCACGTGGAGTCGCCGGCGGCCTGAGCACCGTGCGTGGTTCCTCAGGCCGCGCCGCGGGCGGGGTAGTCGTTGTCCTGCGCGAAACGCAACCCACCAAGAACGTCGTCCAGGGCCGGACGACCGAAGGGCATGGTGGCGACGCTGCTCCAATACAGGCTGTGATCGGCATCGAGCACAAACATGCCCGGCTCGTTGAACCGGGGCAGTTCGCCGTCCTTGATCGAGGTGGAGATGAAAAGACCCCACTGCCGGGCGGACTCCTCTCTCATGCCGTATGCCACGGGCAGCCGCTCCAGATGCCAGGACTCGACCAGTTCGGCACTGCGCTCGGCCGACTCCATGCTCACCGCAACCACGCGTCCGACCCCGGCCGAGTGGATCTCATCGAGACGCCTCTCGACCTCGCTGAGCTGCTTGCGACACACAGGGCAATGCAGGCCACGGAAGAACAGAACCAGCGTGAACCTGCCGTCAACACCTGATCCCAGCGAGAGGTCATCGGTGGAACCGCCCGCGGTCAACGGGAGCGACAGGTTCGGGGTCTGGGAACTGGGGATCAGCGTCATGCCAGCCACAACCGTCCGAAGGGGTCGGATCTTCCAAGGCCTGCTTCCCCAGCGCTCCCAGGCGGCGTTCGGTCCATGTCGTCCGTCGTTGGCTGGTCGCTGGTCGCTGGGCGGCCAGGCCGCGGATGCCGCCACGCGCTCGGCGCAGACCGAAGACCTAGATCAATGCGTGAGGAATATGAGCAGCATCCTCACGTTGTCACGGTGGGTGCCTCGACGTGACGCTCAGCCCGTCCCGGCCAGCGCTCTTGGCGGCCGGTACCTGTGACTGCCCCATTCCTGAGGTGCTCCGTCACGGGCAGGCAGTCGGCGGTCGCCGCCGTTCGCCTATCCTCGAAGGAGAACTCATGGACCTGAAGCACGCATCGATTCTGATCACAGGCGCCGGGAGCGGCATCGGACAGGCCCTCGCGCTGCGCCTCGCCGAGCACACACCTCGGCTCACGCTCGTGGGTCGCCGTCAGCAACCCCTCGACGAGCTGGCGGACCGTGTCCGACAGCAGGGCGGCCAGGCCCACGTGATGACCGCTGACCTCACCGAACCAGGCGCGCCGGAGACGGTGGTGGCCTCGGCCCGCGCCGAGTTCGGCGGGATCGACGTACTGGTCAACAACGCGGGCAACGTCCGCGCCGGCCGGCTCGAGGCCATCGAAGAGTCCGAGGTCGTGGCCCAGGTCGCGCTCAACCTGACGGCACCGATCCTGCTCACCCGCGCGGCGCTTCCCAGCCTGCGGGAGTCCGACCGCGGACTGGTCATCAACGTCTCCTCGGGGATCGGGCTGATCGCGATGCCGTTCTACGCGACCTACGCGGCGACCAAGGCCGGTATCGCGCACTTCGGGGAGGCGCTGCGTCGTGAGCTGTACGGCGAGGGCGTGCACGTGCTGACCGTCTACCCCGGTGCGACCAGCACCCCGATGATGGAGTCCTCGAAGGCCGGTGCCGCCGAAGGCTTCGAGTACGAGCCCCCCGAGTCGGTCGCCGACGCCACCGTCGAAGCCATCCTGGACGGCAGCCTCACCGTCGTGCGGGGAGGCCAGCAATGCCGCGACATGATCGCGACGAACCGCGAGGACCCGTCGTCGGTCGACCGGATGCTCGCCGAGCGCAAACCCCTGCTGGAGAAGGCCGTCGAAGCACACTCCAGCATCTGATGCCCTCCGCCGGGCAGTGGCGCTGGCCCGCGCTGACTATGTTCACCGTGGGCTACGGGGCGAACCAGTTCGTCCCGCTGCTCGCCGTCTACCGGCGCACCCTCGGACTCACCGACACCCAGGCCACCGCGGTCTTCGGCGTCTACGCGCTGGGGCTCGTTCCCGGGCTGCTGGTGGGCGGACGGGCCAGTGACCGGTTCGGCCGTCGCGGGCTGATGATCGCATTCGCCGCGCTCTCGCTGCTGGCCACGGCCGTGCTGGCCGGCGGCCAGTGGGGTGTGGGGTGGCTCTACGCCGGCCGACTGCTCACCGGTGTGGTGTCGGGCACCGTGTTCACTATCGGGACCGCCTGGGTCAAGGAGCTCTCCGACGGCTCAGACCCCGGGGTGGGGGCCCGTCGAGCGGGCGTCGCCCTGACCGCCGGGTTCGGCGTCGGTCCGCTGGTCGCAGGTCTCCTGGCGCAGTGGGCGCCAGGACCGGTCCTGCTGCCCTACCTGGTCCACCTGCTGCTGACCGTGCTGTCGCTCGCGCTGCTTCCCCGGGCCACGGAAACCCGCACCGGCACCCGCACCCAGACCGGCACCCGGGAGCCTGAGACGAGGGTTCCGCTGTTGCCGACTTCGGCCCGCACCGCCCGGTTCCGCAGCATCACGATGCCCCTCGCGCCGTGGGTGTTCGGAAGCGTGACCGTGGCCTTCACGACGCTACCGGCTCACGGGATCGGTGCCGTCGCCGGACTGCGGGTGGCCGTCCCCGGCATGCTCGCCGCTCTCGCCCTGGCCGCCGGGTACGGGGTGCAGTCAGCCGGTCGCCGGCTCCATGCCGCCGCCACGGCGCGTCAGGGCGACGGGCGCGTCGCCGCGGCGGCCGGCCTGGCCGTGGTCGTGCTCGGCTGCCTGGCCTCGGGGTACGCCACTGCCCGACCCGGCGTGGCCACCGCCGCCCTCGCCGCCGCGTTGCTCGGCGCCGGGTACGGGCTCTGCCTGAGCACGGGACTGCGGGAGGTTGAGGAAACCGCAGCACCCGACGAGCTCGGCGCGGTCGTCTCGATCTTCTACAGCCTCGCCTATGCCGGGCTCCTGGTGCCCTACCTGCTCACGTTCCTGGCGCCGCGAGTCGGCTACCCCTGGGCGCTCACCGCAGCCGCTACCGCGGCGGGACTCACCATGGTGCTCGTGCTCGTCTTGCGACCCGGCTCGGGTTCCGCGCCTGGCGCCCTTCCCGCCCATGACGATCGGTCACGGCACATCTGAACCAGACAAGACAGCGCAGGTACCTGATCGGAGCAGACTTAAGAACCGATTTGATCCCGCCCCCGGCCAGTCGGGCGGGGATGGAAATGAGCCGGCGCTCGGCGAGCGGAGCCTCGTGGCCGATCCAACGAGGTTGACGAACACGCTTCTCGTGCCCGACGGGACCATCAAGGGACGCCCGGCCCACTCTCGACCTCAGGGGCGATGGCCAAGAGGTCAGCAGCTCGCCTCCAGGCTGCGCGATCGCTCGCCGGAAGGAGTCGATGTCCGCGCCATGTCAGCAGACATCCTGCTGATAAGCACCACACAGGTCCTCTCGATAATTTCACCGGAAGGGCCTGTGACCTGCGATTTTGCCTTGTAGCGGGGGCAGGATTTGAACCTGCGACCTCTGGGTTATGAGCCCAGCGAGCTACCGAGCTGCTCCACCCCGCGTCGTGGTGTGAACCAGAGGCTACCGGTGAGCGGAGCACCGGGGCAAATCAGGCGCCCGCCCACCGCCATGGGGAGATCACCCCGTCGGAGTGGGCACCGGCGTCACACTCGGAGCGGTCGTCGGCGCCCCGGTGGCCTGCTCGTACGCCCGCACCGCCGCGTCGAGCTTGGTGAGCGCCGCACCGAGCGCGCCGAGGTCGCCGCTGGCCTGCGCGCTCTTCACCGCAGCCAGCGCCGAATTGAGGTTCGCCACCGCCTGAGCCTGCGACAGGGTGGCACCCGGTGGCGGCGAGCTGGTCGTCGGCGGTGGGGTTGTCGTCGGCGTGGGGCTCGGCGACGTGGACGGCGTTCTGCCGTCGGCCGGTGGCGTGGTGCCCGAGCCGGCACCGCTGCCGAACACCTGGTCGAGCGCGCCGGCCAGCGTCGACGCATATCCCACCTGCCCGTTGAAGCTCACCAGCACCCTGGCCAGCTGTGGGAACGACGACGACTGCCCAGAGCGCTGCAGGTACACCGGTTCCACGTAGAGCAGCCCGGTCTTGCCGACCGGCAGCGTCAGCAGGTTCCCGTATCGCACGGTCGTCGAGTTCTGTCTCAGGATGCTCAGCTCCGAGGACACCTTGGTCGAGGAGATCATGGTGTTCTGCACCTGCACCGGGCCCTGCGACTGGGTGTTCGTTGGCAACCTCAGCACCGTGATCTTGCCGTAGGAGTCCGGGTTGGAGCTGGCGGTGACGTAGGCGGAGAGGAACTGGCGGTTGAGGCCCACCAGCGCGCTGGTCAGCTGGAACGAGGTCGTCCCCGTGGTCGGGTCGGCGGCCAGCACGTAGTACGGGGGTTGGTTCAGGTTGGTGTTGCCCTCCACGGTGGGATCGGTCGGCACATCCCAGAAGGCGTTGTTGGAGTAGAACTCCTGCGGGTCCGACACGTTGTACTTGGTGAGCAGCTGACGTTGCACCTTGAACAGGTCCTGCGGGTAGCGGAAGTGCGAGCGCAGCGCGGACGAGATGTTGGCGGCCGGCTGGACGACACCGGGGAACACCTTCATCCACGCCTTCAGCACCGGATCGTTCTCGTCGGCTGCGTAGAGCGTCACCTTGCCGGTGTAGGCGTCGACGGTCGCCTTCACCGAGTTGCGGATGTAGGACACCCGGTCCGAAGGCAGCTGTTGGATGCCCCGGGTCTCCAGGCTGTCGATGGTTGCGGCCTTGAGCGATGTGCTCTGCGCGTAGGGGAACGAGTCCAGCGTGGTGTATCCGTCGACCACCCACTGGATGCGGCCGTCGATCACCGCGGGGTACGTCTCGCTGTCGGTCGTCAGCCACGGGGCAACGGCCTGTACCCGGGCGCGGGGGTCACGCTTGAAAAGGATCTTGGAGTCACCGGTGACGGCACTGGAGAACAGGATGTTGCGCTCGCCGTACTGGGTGGCGAACACCAGCCGGTTGAGCAGGCTGCCGACCTTCACCCCGCCCGAGCCGTCGTAGGTGAAGCTCCTGGAGTCGGTGTCGTACTCGCGCGGAGCAGCGCCGGGGTTGCTGCCGACGATCGCGTAGTCGGGGTTGGACTTGCCGATCAACTCGCCGTAGTAGATCCGCGGCTGGGTCACCGGGATCGCGCTCTGGGCGCCGGCGGCCTGGGTGGCCAAATCGCTCACCGTGTACACCGGGTACCCACCGGTGGTGCTGCCGGTGTCCTGGACGGCCGCATTCACCTGGTTGGCCGGTGCCGCGACGATGCCGTCGCCGTGGGTGTACACGGTGTGCCGGTTGAGCCAGTTGGTCTGGTTCCCGGTCAAGTTCGCCGGGTCCAACTCGCGCGCCGCGACCACGTAGTCACGCAGCTGGCCACCCACCTCGTAGCGGTCGACGTTGAGGGTGCTGGGAAAACCGTAGAAATTCTTCAGCTGCTGCTGCTGGGTGTAGGTGGAGGACACGACGTTCGGGTCGAGCAGGCGCACGTTGGAGATCGTGGGGTCGTTCGCGACGTCGGACGGGGCCACCGAGTCGGTCCCCGCGTAGTCGACGTAGGTGACCTTGTCCCCGCCGATCGCATACGCCTCACGGGTGGCGTCGATGTTGTGCTGGATCGGCTGGGACTCCCGCGACGCCTCGTTGGGACGCACCGAGAACTGCTGCAGCACCGCGGGCCACGCCGCGCCGACGACGATCGAGGAGAACACCAGCAGCGCGAGCCCCAGCGCAGGCACCCGCAGGTCGCGCAGCACCACACCCGCGAAGAACGACGCCGCGCAGATCACCGCGATGGTCAGCAGGATCAGCTTGGCCGGGAGCACCGCGTTCAGGTCGGTGTAGGTGGCGCCGGTGAACTGGCTGTTGCGGTTACTGGAGAGCAGGGCGTAGCGGTCGAACCAGTACGCCACCGCCTTGACCAGGACGAACAGTCCGGCGAGCACCGCCAGCTGCACCCGGGCGGCGCGGGTGAGCTGCCCGCCACGACCGGCCAGGCGCAGGCCGCCGAACAGGTAGTGGGTGATCAGGTTGGCGAGGAACGCGAGCACGAGCGCCGCGAACAACCAATCGAGCACCAGCCGATAGAACGGCAGGTCGAAGGCGTAGAAGCCGACGTCGAGGTTGAACACCGGGTCGGTGGTGCCGAAGCTCGTCCCGTTCAGCCACAGCTGCACCGTGGTCCAGCTCGACTGGGCGATCAGACCGGACAACAGGCCGATCGCCACGGGAATGCCCAGGCCGAACAACCGCAGCCTGGACATGATCGTGGTCCGGTAGCGGGCCACCGGGTCGTCCGGCCCGGCGACGGGTACGAACACCGGCCGCGAGCGGTAGGCCAGCAGCAGTGCGGCACCCACCACCGCCGCGACCCCCAACCCGAACACCACGAACAGCACCGCGCGGGTGAGCAGGACCTTGGTGAACACCCCGCGGTAGCCGACCTCGCCGAACCACAACCAGTTCACGTAGGCGTCGACCAGGCGGGACCCACCGAAGAGGACCACGAGTAGCACGCCGCCCGCGATGAGCAGCAGGCGGCTGCGCCGGGACAGTCCGGGAAGTCCCGCAGGGGGCCGCACGGCCACGAGTCACGCTCCAAAGCAGTCGCACGGCGCCACAACGCCGTTGGGTGCACCCACCGCGCTCACGCCGCTGGGTGAGACCACTCTACGGATGGGCTCGCAGTCGCCGGCGGGCCTGCGAGGATGGGCGCCATGAGTCAGCTCTCCCCCAGTGCGCTGTCGACCTGTGTCCGCGAGGTGGTCGAGTTCGTCGACGCCGCGGGCTGGGACCAGCCGCCCCAGCTGTTCGCGTTGGTGCCCACCGCTGAGCTGCTGGCAGAGGAACCCGGACTCGCCGACACGCTGACGGCCGACTACGAACTCACCCCCGTGGCCCAGGACGCCCTGCCCGGGGCTAGCGGGGGTGGCACGGCGGATGGCTCACCCGAACTGGACGCCGCCCTGGCCTCCATCCTCTGGCCCGACGGGGTGGCCGGCTGCGCCCTGGTGCAGGAGGTGCTGATCCTGCCGCCGGGGGCAGCAGCGGAACTCGACGCGATGGTGACCCGCTCGGCCGCCGACGACCGGGCGGTGGTCGAGCGGACCGCCGTCGAGCACGCGGCCGCCCACCCCGAGCGTCAGGAGGCGCGGCTGGTGGCGGCGGTGCTGCGCTCCGGGGAGTCGCTGTGCCTGCTGCAGCTGCGGTCGGCGACTACCCCGGAGCTGCTGGAACACGCCGAGCTGGCGCCGAACCTCGTGGTTGCACTGCGGGCGACCTTCGAGGCGTGAGCGTGCCGGTCCTAACAGCTCGGCGCCGCTTTACCCCCGGCGAGCGCGTTCAGATCCTGGACGGCGTCGGACAGGGAACCCACCTTGACCAACTGCAGCCCCGACGGCGCGTTCGAGAGTGCCTCGGCGCAGTTGTCGGCCGGCACCAGGAACGTGCTGGCTCCCGCTTCCCTGGCGGCGACGAGCTTGAACGGGATGCCACCGATCGGCCCGACGACGCCGCCATCGTCGATGGTGCCGGTGCCGGCGACGAAGGCCCCGCGGTTCAGCTCACCGGGCGTGAGCTTGTCGACCACTCCGAGCGCGAACATCAATCCGGCTGATGGTCCCCCCACGTCCGCGAGGCTGATCTTGACCGTGAACGGCACATTGGGGGTGTCCTTCGGCGAGATGCCGAGAAAGCCTTGCTTCTCACCGGCGTCGGGTCGGGTACCCAACACCACCGTGCCGGCGCCTGGGGTGCCGCCTCGGGTGTAGCTCACCCGCACCGACTGGCCGGGCCTGCTGTTGGCCAGCGCAGCGGTGACGGCGGCGGCGGTGGACACTGCGGTGCCGTCGACCGCGGTGATCCGGTCGCCGGGCGCGAGCACCCCGTCGGCGGGCGAGCCCGTGGTGACTGCGGCGACCTGCACGGAGAACGGGTAGTCGAGGTACTTCAACGCCGCCACGACCGCGCTGCTCTCCGACTGCTGGAACTGCTGGGTGTTCTGCTGCTGGATCTGGTCGGGGGTCTTGTCCGGCGGGTAGATCGTCTCGCGGGGGACGAGGGCGTCGCGCCCGTTGACCCACAGCCCGACCGCGCCGAAGAGCGTGACGCCGTCGCGGACCGACACGGTGGTCATGTTCAGGTTGCCCGCCGTGGGGTAGGTCTGGGTGCCCTGGATGTCGACGACCTGGTTCCCACCCACCTCTCCGAGCGTGTTGTAGGTGGGGCCGGGACCCAGCGCCACATAGGGCACCTGCACCGCACCGCCCAACCCGCCGATCGCCACGACCAGTCCGAGCCCGGTCAGCAGGGTCGCGGTCCGACGAGTCACGGCCCCCACCCTAGAGACCGCACACGAGATGTTCGCCGAGGGCACATCGCGGCTGCGCTGCCGCGCCCGAGAGCCGAGTACCGTTCGGGTATGAGTGATCTCCCCTTCGGCTTCTCCGGACGCGACGACGGACGGCGGCCCGACGACGGATCCGGTGATGCAGGCGGCCACGGTGGTACCGGTGGTGGTGGTACCGGTGGTGGGCCGTTCGGCTTCGGCGCCGGTGGCCCCGGTGGTTTCGACCCGGCGGCCCTTGGCCAGATGCTGACGCAGTTCGGTCAGCTGTTGAGCAGTTCGGCAACCTCGGCAGGCCCGGTGAACTACGACCTGGCCAAGCAGGTCGCCGTCCAGCAGCTCGGCACGGCCACTCCCGTTCGGCAGGCGGACACCGACGCCGTTCTCGACGCGCTGCGCCTCGCCGAGATCTGGCTGGACGAGGCAACCACGCTGCCCGCCGGGGTGCGGACCTCCGCTGCCTGGACCCCGCAGCAATGGCTCGACAACACGCTGCCCACCTGGCAGCGACTGTGCGACCCGGTGGCCCAGCGGGTGTCCTCGGCCTGGGTGGAGGGCCTGCCCGAAGAGGCCAGGGCAATGGCCGGGCCGATGATCGGGATGATGGGCCAGATGGGCGGCATGGCGTTCGGCTCGCAGCTGGGCCAGGCGCTCGGGCAGCTCGCGGGCGAGGTGCTCACGTCGACCGACGTGGGTCTGCCACTGGGCCCGGAGGGCACCGCCGCCCTCATGCCCGGCGCGGTCGCAGCGTTCACCGAGGGCCTCGACCGGCCGCAGCACGAGGTGCTGGTCTACCTGGCGGCCCGCGAAGCCGCCCACCAGCGATTGTTCGGTCACGTTCCCTGGCTGCGGCAGCGGCTGTTGGCCACCGTCGAGGAATACGCGCGCGGCATCACGGTCGACTTCTCTGCCATGGAGGAACTGGCCCGCGGCTTCGACCCCGCATCGTTGCAGGACCCGGCCGCCATCGAAAAGGCGTTGCAGGGCGGGGCGTTCGAGCCCAAGACCACCCCCGCCCAGCAGGCCGCGTTGGAACGGCTGGAGACCTTGCTCGCCCTGGTGGAGGGTTGGGTGGACGTGGTGGTCTCCGCTGCTGTCGGCGACCGGCTGCCCGGTGCGTCCGCGCTGCGGGAGACGTTGCGCCGCAGGCGCGGCAGCGGCGGCCCCGCCGAGCAGACCTTCGCCACGCTGGTGGGCCTGGAACTGCGGCCGCGCCGGTTACGCGAGGCGGCGCAGCTGTGGCGACTGCTGGCCGAGCGCGCCGACACCGCCACCCGGGACGGGGTGTGGTCGCACCCCGACCTGCTGCCGGTGGCCGCAGACCTCGACGAGCCCGTAGCCTTCGTCGAGCGGGTGCTCATGGACGCCTCCGGAGGCATCGACGACCCCATGGCCGAACTGGAGCGGACGCTGTCCGAGGAGACCAGCCGGGACGAAAGCTCCAGGGACGAGAACGCCAGGAACGACGACCAGCCCGGCGACAGCCCGAAGGCCTGACCCCGCTCACGGTCCCGAGTCGGCTGTGTCGGTGTCATTGCTGTCGGTGATCTCGTCGTCCTCCAGCCCGGCGATACCCCACCCGGCCGCGGCCGACAGCCCCTGCAGGTAGCCGATAGCCCGCTCGCTGCGCGGATAGCGCTGCACCCACGCCCAGAACTGCGGGCCGTGGCCGGACTCGAGCAGGTGGGCCAGCTCGTGCACCAGCACGTAGTCCAGCACCCAGGCAGGCACCTCGCGCAGCCGCTCGCTGAGCCGGATGCTGCCCTCGGTGGGGGTACACGAAGCCCAGCGCGTACGCATGACCGGCACCCAGCGCACCACGTCAGGCCGGGCCCGGCCCTCCAACCAGCGGCGGGAGAGTTCCGCAGCGCGCCGGTCCAATTCGGCGTCGGAGCGGCCGGCGGCCGGGCGGCGCCGGGTCTCCGAGCGGGCGAGGCGAGCGAGCATCTCCTGCACCCAGTGCTGCTCCTCACCCGCGCTCATCCGGGCGGGCAGCAGCACCACCACAGTGTCACCTTCCCGGTGTGCACTGACCGTGCGGCGGCGGCGGTGACTACGCCGGACGACGACCAGGGGCGCTGGCTCAGCGCGCCCGGCGACGGGTGCCTGAGTGGGGATGGGGTGCTGATCGGCCACCAGCTCACCGTATCGACCCACCCCGACACGACCCGACACGCCCGCGGACGGGTAACTCCGCTGCCCGCGCACCCAGGCGCTGGTGGGTTACGGTCCCCGCAAGGCCGTGCACGGGCCGGCGTCGGCACGAGCTTGCCCGGTGGCGGCACCCTGCTCGAGAAGGAGCACTGAGATGGCCGAGACCTACAACGGATACTGCGTGAAGTGCCGCGAGAAGCGCGACTTCACCGGGGAGATCACCGAGACCAACGGTCGGCGCATGGCCAAGGGCACGTGCCCGATCTGTGGAACCAAGATGAATCGGATCCTCGGCAAGGGCTGAGCACACGCTGAGTGGGCCGCACCGGCCGCAGTGACGCCACGGGTACCGCGAGCCTGTGGACAACTCCTGGTCGGCCGGGTGATCCGACGCCTCGAGGTGCGAGAGTCGTGCACCATGACGACCACCGCGGCACCACCCCAACATCCGTCCCCGCCAGCACCCTGGGGAGCCACTGCGAGCAGTCGCACCGCGGCCGCGCATCGACCACGACTGGACCTCTGCGCTGCGATACTCACCCGTCGCAGCGGGGAGGTGCAGGTGGGTTGGGACCCGGACCGCGCCCTGCTCGTGCGTCCGCCGATACCTGGCGCCACGGCCGCGCTCGCCGCACTGCTCCGCGCGGTCGACGGCCTGCGCAGCCTCGACGAACTGCAACCGCTCGCCACTGCGGCCGGGCTCGGGAGCCGCGGACTCGATCAGCTGCTGGCGGAGCTTGTCGACGCCGGGCTGGTGGACTGGGCTCCGCCGCCCGGCACAGCCGTCCGCCCGGTGGCCGCGTTGCATGGGCAGGGACCGCTCACCGAAGCCCTCGCCGACGGCTTGCGGGCTGCGGGGGTGGACATCCGGCGCTCGGACGGCCGTGAGCCCGTGCGGCGCGGTGCCGGAGCCGACGTGGTGGTGCTCACCGACTGCCTCGTCGTCGATCCGTGCGTGGTCTCCGAACTCGTCGGCGCGGGCTCACCGCACCTGCCGGTGCTCCTGCGGGACGGAGTAGGCATGGTGGGTCCGCTCGTGCTGCCCGGCCGTAGCAGCTGCTTGCGCTGCGCCGACCTGCATCGCAGTAACCGGGACCCGGAGTGGCCCGCCCTCGCGGCTCAGCTGTTCGGTCGCGTCGGATACGGCTCGGCGGCCGCGGTCCGCGCCACCGCGGGACTGGCGCTGGGTGAGGTGGAACACCTGCTCCGGGGCGGGGCAGGAGGCGAGCCGGCCCCCGGCAGCCTGGGCGCGACGCTCGAACTCGACCTGCGCCACGGCACGCTACGTCGTCGGCCGTGGCCGCCCCACCCGCGCTGCGGCTGCGGCACGCACCGGTGACCCTGCGGCACGGGTGACACTGCGGCACGGGTGACCCTGCGGCAGCACCGATCAGCGGTCCCTGCGGGGTTCGGCCGGGTCGGGGATGATGGCGGGGTGCCCGACATCCCCCGCCGTGGAGCAGCCAGGACGGCCAAGCTCGCGAGCCTGCCGCTGGGCTTTGCGGGGCGCACTGCCGCCGGGTGGGGTAAGCGACTGGCGGGGCAGACCAGTGAGCAGGTCGGGGCGGAGCTGAGCGCGAAGACAGCGGAACAGCTGTTCTCGGTGCTGGGTGAGCTCAAGGGCGGGGCGATGAAGTTCGGCCAGGCGCTCAGCGTGTTCGAGGCGGCGGTACCCGACGAGCTGGCCGAGCCCTACCGGGCGGCGCTCACCAAGCTGCAGTCGGGCGCGCCACCCATGCCGGCCGACACCGTGCACCGGGTGCTCGCCGAACAGTTGGGCACCCGCTGGCGCGCGCGCTTCACCACCTTCGACGACGAGCCGGCAGCAGCGGCCAGCATCGGACAGGTGCACCACGGGGTGTGGGCGGACGGGCGGGAGGTTGCCGTCAAGGTGCAGTACCCAGGCGCCGACCAGGCGCTGCGGTCGGACCTGAAGCAACTGCAGCGGTTCAGCCGGTTGTTCCAGGCCGTCGCCCCCGGCCTGGAGATGAAGCCGCTGATCATCGAGTTGCGCGACCGGATGGTCGAGGAGCTCGACTATCGTGCGGAGGCCGACAACCAGCGTGGGTTCGCCACCACGTTCGCCGGCGACCCCGAGGTGCTGGTGCCTGCGGTGGTGGCCAGCGCACCCAAGGTGATGGTCAGCGAGTGGGTTACCGGGACCACCCTCGCAACGGTCATCGCGTCGGGCTCCCGGGAGCAGCGCGACGAGTGCGGCCGCAAGCTCAGCGTGTTCCACTTCTCCTCGCCGGCGCGGGCCGGTCTGCTGCACTCCGATCCGCACCCGGGAAACTTCATGCTCGCGTCGGATGGTCGACTGATCGTGATCGACTTCGGGGCGGTCGCGCGACTGCCCGCTGGTATGCCACCGACGCTGGGCACGATGACGCGACTCGCGCTGCAAGACCGCCCGCAGGAACTCCTGGCGGTGATGCGTGAGGCCGGGTTCGTGCGCCCAGGCCCGACGCTGAACGCGGAAGCGGTGTTGGAGTACCTCAGCCCCTTCGTCGACCCGATGCGTTCGGCGACCTTCCGCTTCAGTCGGTCCTGGCTGCAGGCCCAGGCCCAGCGCTTCGGCGACACCCGCGGACCCGAGGTGCAGATGGCCCGGTCACTGAACCTGCCGGCGGAGTACCTGCTCATCCACCGGGTGACCATGGGCTCCATCGCCATCCTGTGCCAGCTCGACGCCGAGATCCCGTTCCGCGACATCGTGCGCACGTGGCAGCCGGGAGTGATCGGCGACCACCCGCGCTAGCCCAGAGCCCCCCGCCCCCCGGGCCTCCCAGCGGGCGGGGCCTCCCGGCGGGCGGGGCCTGCTGGCCCACGACGGCACTCAACCGTCGAACCGCTGCGCCCTGCGCTGGGCGAAGCGGGCGACCCTGCGCCAGCGCTGCTGAGCCACCAGCCGGCCCACCCGGCGCCGGTGGACGGCGTCACGCTGGTCGGACCGCATTCGTTCGCGGGCCAGCGCCTCGTACATCGCGTGCATGGAGGTCTCCTTTGAAGTCTGGTGTGCAGCAACAGCTCTGGCTGTAGCTGGGGTGCTCGCCGGTCGGGTGCTCACGCGGCCGACCCTGCCAGCGTGGGGTCCTCGGTGGGTTGGGTGTTCTTGCGGGGACGGCCCCTCGGACGCTTTCGGGCGACGACGGAGCCGTGCTCGAAGATCTCTCCGCCCCACACTCCCCACGGCTCACCCCTGTCCAGGGCGGAGCGCAGGCAGCTCAGGCGGACTGGACACCGCTCGCACAGTGCCTTCGCCAGCTCCAGGTCGGCCGGAGCCTCGGCGAACCAGAGGTCGGCGTCGGCCACCCGGCAGGGCAACAGCTCGTCGGTGAGGGAAGCCCCCGGTGGCGGCGGCGTTCCCAGCGTCTGCAGCGTCGCTGTGGACACGTCGTTACTCCTACTCTCGTGCGGCAATGCTGTGCGGATCAGTCAGGTCGGGTGCGGGTTCCCGGGGTCCTGTCCACCAGCGAGCTGGTCGCAGAGAGAAGGCCACGGGTCCGCGTCGGCAGCGGGTCCGTGGCCTGAAGAAAGTGAGCTACCTAGCGATCAGGGCTCAGACGCACGGACGCGCGCGGGTGTGCTGGGGGGTTGATGCCGCCGACCGCGGCGGTCTGGGACGCCGGGGCAGCCAGCGGGTCCACGAACGCCCCGGCACTGGTTGTCCAGCCGGAGCCACCGAGAGCGAGGGAACCGGGGGCACGGACTCCGCGGAGGCGAGCAGGGGAGTTTGCCCACGACAGGGCCCCAGCGGCGGCACTCGGGTGGCACATCACGGTCGTCATGCTGTCCATCGTCGCCACCTCCTCTCGCGTACCGAGCCGAGCAGGCTCAGTCGCCGTTCATGTCCCCAGCAGGTTATGTCGAGGCCGCCCCGGAGCACAACCCATTTTCTACCTGCGTCTTTGCTCGCTCACGCGGTGCTCGACGCCGGCTGCTCACCGCGCACCAGCGCCAGCACCTCGGCCCCGAACCGCTCGAGCTTGGCGGCGCCGATCCCCGGTATGGCCACCAGCCCCGCGCTGTCCGCCGGCTTCCGCTCGGCGATGGCTATGAGGGTCGCGTCGGTGAACACTACGTACGCGGGCACCTTGAGGTCGGCCGAGCGTTCTTTTCGCCAGGCCCGCAGCGCCGCGAGCAGCTCGTCGTCTACGTGCGACGGGCAGCTCGCACACCGACCCAGCTTGGTGGCCATCGCCCCGATGAGCGGTGAGCCGCACACCCGGCAGCGACCGCGCCTGCGCCCGTCTTTCGGCCCCGCCGTCGACTTCACCCGGGCCGCCACATCATCGTCCGGGACCAGCCCGGACAGGAAGCGGGAGCGCCTGCGGTTCTGCCGTCCACCGGGATTGCGGGCCAGCGACCACGACAGACCCAGCACCTCACGGGCGCGGGTCACCCCGACGTACAGCAGCCGCCGCTCCTCCTCGATCGCGGCCTCCTCGGCCGCACCCCCACCTCCCAAGGCGTGCTGGATGGGCAGGGTGCCGTCGTTGAGCCCCACCAGGAACACCGCGTCCCACTCCAGCCCCTTGGCCGCGTGCAGCGAGGCCAAGGTGACCCCCTGCACCGTCGGCGGATGGCGCGAGTCGGCCCGAGTCTGCAACTCGGCGAGCAGCCGCGCGAGGCTCGCCTCCGGTTCGTCGGCGACCAGCTCGTCGGCGAGTTCGGCCAACGCGCGCAGCGACTCCCAGCGTTCGCGAGCGGTGGCACCGGACGGCGCGGCGGGGGTCAACCCCGCGGGCTCCAGCACCGTGCGCACCAGGGCGGAAAGGTCGACGCCCGCGTCGTCCCCAGCACCGTCGATCTCGGTGCGCCCGGCCCCGCGCTGCTCGGCCCGGCGCAACGCCACCACGGCAGCGCGGACCTCGGGCCGGGCGAAGAACCGGTCACCCCCGCGCACCTGGTAGGCAACACCGACCTCGCTGAGCGCCTGCTCATGCACCTCCGACTGCGCGTTGATCCGGTAGAGCACCGCGATCTCCGCCGCCGGGGTGCCGGCGTCGACAAGCTTGCGAATGCGCGTGGCCACCGCCGCCGCCTCGGCCGACTCGTCGGGGTGCTCGACGAACTCCGGCTCCGGACCAGCAGGGCGCTGGCCAACGAGCTGTAACCGGGTACCCGCGATCCGCCCGCAGGCGGCGCCGATCACCCGGTTCGCCAGGCTCACCACCTGCGGGGTGGAGCGGTAGTCGCGTTCCAGGCGCACCACCTCCGCCTCAGGGAACCGCCGGGAGAAGTCGAGCAAATAGCGCGGGGTGGCGCCGGTGAAGGAGTAGATCGTCTGGTTCGCGTCACCCACCACGGTGAGATCATCGCGGTCACCGACCCAGGCGTCGAGCACCCGCTGCTGCAGCGGCGTGACGTCCTGGTACTCGTCGACCACGAAGCAGCGGTAGCGATCGCGGAACTCCCTCGCCACCTCCGAGTGCTCCTCCAGCGCGGCGGCGGTGTGCAGCAACAGGTCGTCGAAATCGAGCATCCCGCTGCGGCTCTTCAACGACTCGTAGCCCGCGTACACGGCGGCCACCACCTCGGCCGAACCAGGCGGGTCGCGGCGCGCCCGGGCGGCGGCAACCGGGTAGTCCTCCGGCGCGACGAGGGTGGCCTTGGCCCACTCGATCTCCCCGGCCAAATCGCGCACGCTCTCGGTCGTCGTCGGTGCTCCCACCCGGGCCGCGGACTGGTTGACCAGCGCGAACTTGCGGTCGAGCAGCTCCCACGGGGTGTCACCGACCACCTGCGGCCAGAAGTAGCGCAGTTGGCGCAACGCCGCGGCGTGGAAGGTGCGTGCCTGGACCCCTCCGATGCCGAGCTTGCGCAGGCGGGTGCGCAGCTGCCCCGCCGCACGTGAGGTGAACGTGACCGCCAACACCTGCCCGGGAGCGACGTGACCATGTTCGACCAGGTATGCGATGCGCCGGGTGATGGTGCGGGTCTTGCCCGTGCCCGCACCGGCGAGCACGCAGACCGGTCCGCGGGGGGCGTGCACCGCCGCCAGCTGCTGCGGGTCCAGTCCGGTGTCACTCACCTACCCATCCTCCCTGTCTCGACCCTGACCGCTCGACCCCGCCCGCCGGAGAGCCGGGCGGCCGGGTGGCCGGGTGGCCGGGTGGCCGTCAGCGCACGTCAGCGAGGCGGGGTGCGGCGGCGTCCTTGGCCGAAACCTGAGCGCGGTCGTGCGGGTCCAGCGGGATCGGCCAGCTGATACCCAGCTCGGGGTCGAGCGGGGTGAGCGCGGTGCCGGCCATCCCGGGAATCCACTCCGCGGTGAACGCATAGAGGTACTGGGTGACGCCGAGGCTGACGGACTGGAAGCCGTTACACACCCCGGCGGGCACCAACACCTGCACACCGGGGGTGAGCGCCACGGTGACCACTCGTCCGAAGGTGGCCGAGGCTGCCCGGGTGTCGACGTAGACGCCGAAGGCCTCCCCGGCGGCCACCCCCACGAGCTTGTTCATCGACTCCCCGTGCAGTCCGCGGACGGCGCCCCGGGAGGTCTCGGTCAGGTTCACCTGCACCCACGGCCCCATCGATTCCAGGCCGGCTTCGCGGAACGCGGACTGGCGGTAGAACTCGCGCACGGTGCCGCGGTGGTCGGTGACCTGCTTCATCTGCAGCACCCACAGGCCCTCGAGCGCGGTCTGCTCGGCGGCGAAGGGGACGATCGTCGGCTCGGGCACGGCACAGATCGTTCCACGACCTGACCTACTCTCGGCGCATGAGCTGGTGGGTGCTCGCGGCAACGGTGGCCTTGTTCCTCGCGCTGCCCGCGCTGTTGCTGCGCGCGCCGTGGATGCGCGAGCGCGCACCGCACGCGGTGAACGTCGGCGGTAGCCGCCCCGGGAAGCCAACGGCACCGGATGGTGTTGAGCGCAGCATGGCTCAGTTCACGATGTACTCCACCGGGTGGTGCGGCTTCTGCCGGCGGCTGAAGATGCAGCTCGACGAGGCGGGCATCGCTACCACGACATCGACATCGAGACAGACCCGGAGGCGGCCGCCTTCGTCGAGGGTGTCAACCACGGCAACCAAGTGGTGCCGACACTGCGCTACGCCGACGGGAGCACGGCAACCAACCCGAGCTTCGTCGAGGTGTGGGCCAAGCTCGCGGCGTGAGGTGCGTTCAGGGATGAGGGCGTGGCGGTGCCTCGGGGGTGAGGGGCGTGGCCGGTCGGCTCAGCCCGCCACCCAGGACTCCAGCATCTTGCGCGCGATCGAGATGGATCCGGGCAGCAGCAGCGCAACCTCGGCGCCCGGCTCGTCCGGCCCACCCGTCCACTCCCCCCGCGCCAGCGCCGCGCGCACCTCGTGCCGGGTGAACCAGTGCGCCTCCGCGATCTCGCCGTCACGCGGGACCACGGCGGCGGCGGAGTCGGCCGTGGCCTCGAACCCCAGCATGATCGAGCGGGGGAACGGCCACGGCTGGCTACCCAGGTAGTGGACGTCGCGCACCTGGGCACCTACCTCCTCGTGCACCTCACGCACCACGCACGCCTCGAGCGACTCACCCGCCTCCACGAAGCCGGCCAGCACGGAGAAGCGCCCCGGGGGCCAGGTGGGCTGACGGCCCAGCAGCACCTGGTTGCGGCCGTCGTGTACCAGGCAGATCACCGCCGGGTCGGTGCGCGGGTGTTCCTCCCGTCCGCACTGGGTGCAACGCCGCACCCAGCCCGAACTCGCCGGCTTGGTGCGGCCTCCGCACACCGTGCAGTACCCGGCCATCGCGTGCCACCTGAGCAACGCCGTCGCGGTGGTGAGCAGCCCGGCGCCTGTCGCGTCGAGCATGCTGCCCCCCACCCGCAGGTCGGTGGCCAGCTCACCGGGCGCGAGGTCGAGTTCCGGAACCGGCACGGCCCACACCGGGGTGGTGCTGTCCTGCCCGAGCAGCACCGCCGTCCGCGGTGGCTCCGCCGACAGCTCACCGGCACGCGCGAGCACGAGTGCGCCGCCGCGCACGGCCACCCGGCCCGCGTGGTCGACCCGCAGCACTGCGGCGGTCGGCCACCCCGCGGCCAGCCGCTCCGGGTCCGCGCGGAGCAGCTCGTCGCGGAGCACGGTGGAACGCGCCAGGCTGGGGACGTCCTCCAGCGTGAACGCAGCACTCACAGCTGCACGCCGCCCAGGGCGGTGAGCGCACCGGACAGCTCGGCGGCGTCGCCCTGCACGATCCCGGTGAACCGGCGGGGGCCGAACATCCGAGCGGCCGCAGCGCGCACCTCGTCGTCGGTGGTGGCCGCCAGCCGCGCGGGATGCGTGCGCACCCAGTCAGGGTCCAGGCCCAGTGGCAACAGCCGCGACAGGGTGCTGGCCAGGCCGCTCTGGGTGGCCAGCGAGATGGACAGCGCCCCGATGGCGTACTGGCGGGCGGACGCGATCTCGGCGGCGGTCGGCGCCACCAGCACCACCCGCGACAGCTCGTAGGACGTCTCCATCAGGGCGGCGGCCGTGGTCTCCCGCGACGTGTCGAGCTCGACGGTGAGCACCTGGCCGGCCTGGGTGGCGTCCAGACCGGAGGAGGCTCCGTAGGTGTAACCCTTGTCCTCCCGGACGTTCTCCATCAGCCGAGAGGAGAAGTAGCCGCCGAACACCAAGTTCGCCAGCTGCGCCGCCGGGTAGCGCGGGTCCAGTCGCGACACCCCCTGCGCGACGAGCCGGATCTGCGACTGCACTGCCCCCGCTCGGTCGACCAGCAGGGTGGCGCCGGGGCTGATGCGCGGCCACGGCGCCAGCACCTGCGCGGCGTGCTCGCTGCGCCAGCGGTGCACCGCGTGGCGCACCCGTTCCATTGCCTCGGCAGGCGCCACCTCGCCCACCAGCACCAACAGCGCGCCGCGGGGCACCACGGCGCGCGCGTGCACCGCGCGGACGTCGGTGGCGCGCACGGTTGCGACCTGCTCACCCCGGGGCACCTCGCACGCCGAGGGGTGCTCACCCAGACTGCGGCGCAGCACGGCCTCTCTGGCCAGCACCCCAGGTTGGGAGCGGGCCACTTCCAGCCGCTCGACCAGGCGATCACGCTCGCCGTCCACCTCGTGCTCGGGGTAGCTGGCCCCGGTGAGCACGTCGGCCATCACGTCGAGCAACACGCCGAGGCCCTCGGCCAGCACCGAACCCCCCACGACGAGTCGTTCGGGGTCGACGGACACCCCCAGTTCGGCGCCGACCGCGGCGAGCTCGGTGTCGATGGTCAGCCGGTCGCGGGTGCTGGTGCCGGCCAGCAGCGTCGCGGCCAGCACCTCCGCGACGGCACGGTGGCCTGCGGTGGTGGCCACGCCCGCGGGTTCGGCGAAGGGGATGACCAGCCGTGCCTCGACCATGGGCACGCCCGCGCGCTGCACGACGAGCACCCGCAACCCGTTGTCCAGTACCGCCTCCGCGCTGGCCAACTCGGCGCCGACGCGCTGCACACCCAGCGGGGGCAGTGCCCGCGGACCGGTGGGTGTGGTGGCGATCTGCTCGGCGGTGCGGGTCATGCGGCTGCTCCTGGCTGGACTTCGAGCACGGCGCGGGCGCCGGGGCGCAGGGCGGCTGCGGCGGCCGCGACCTGCTCGGTGGTGACCGCGGCAACCAGCTCGGGCAGCTCCGCCGACAGCTGGGGCCGGCCGAACAGCAACTCGGACGAGCCGAGGTCGAGGGTCCTGGACACCAGGCGGTCACGCTCGCGGTGCGCCCCGGCCCGCCAGCGCGCCACCACCCCGGCCAGCTCCGCCTGGGTGGGGCCGTCGACCGCGAGCAGCGCCAGCTCACCGTCCACCGCGTCGAGCACCTTGCGCGGGGTGGCGTCGGCGGAATGCACGGCGGTGATCACGAACGGGTCGGGGTCACGGGCGTTCAGCGGGTCGCCGAACAGCCCGCAGCCCGCCGAGATGTCGGCGGCGAGGCCGTCGCGCTGGACCAGCGTGCGCTGTAGCCGGGCGGAGTCGCTGTCGGCGAGCACGGCACCGAGCACGACGGCGGCCAGGTAGCCGGGCAGGTTGGTGGTGGGATCGGGCAGCCGGTAGCCGACGGCCAACGCGGGCAGTGGGGCGTGCTGGTCGACGTGCACCTGCCAGCGCTCGGTGTCGACCTCCGGTTCGGCGAACGAGGCGCGCACCGGCCTGGGTCGGCGTGGCACGTCGTCGAAGTGCCTGTGCACCAACGTCTCGACGAGTCCAGGGTCCACATCACCGGCCACCGTGAGCACCGCATTGGCCGGGGCATACCAGGTGTCGAAGAAGTCGGCGCAGTCGTCGACGCTGGCCTGTTCGAGGTGGCTGAAGTCACCGTAGCCGTTGTGCGCGTTGGGGAAAGTGTCGAACAGTACAGGCGGCAACAGTATCCACGGGAGCCCACCGTAGGGCCGGTTGTGCACGTTGAGCCGGATCTCCTCCTTGACGACCTCCACCTGGTTGGCCAGGTTCCCCGCGGTGATCCTGGGCGCGCGCATCCGGTCGGCCTCGAGGAACAGGGCGCGCTCCAGTGCGGCCGCGGGCAGCACCTGGTAGTAGTCGGTGTAGTCGGGGTGGGTGGATCCGTTGAACACCCCGCCGGAACTCTGCACCAACCGGAAGTGCTCCAGCTTCGCCAGGCTCTCGCTGCCCTGGAACATCAGGTGCTCGAACAGGTGTGCGAAACCGGTACGGCCCTCGGGCTCCGAGCGGAAGCCGACGTCGTAGTGCACCGAGACGGCGACGACCGGTGACGAGGGGTCTTCGGCGACGAGGACCCGCAGGCCGTTGTCGAGGACGATGGAGTGCAGAGCGGGCGGGGCAACGAGGAGGACCACGGAAGCGACCCTATCCTCGCGCTCGGGTCGCCCGCCCGGCGCGCACGCTCGCCGCCGCGGCGCCGCCGCTGACCGCGGTGATCGCGGCGAGCACCACCACGGGGACCGCCGACGACCCCGCGCCCGAGCGGATACCCGCCAACGACACCACCTCACCCACCGAGCCGTCGGGCTGCAGCAGCACCGAGACCTTGGTGCCCAGCGGCTGCCCGCACGCGTCCAGCCCGGCCCCGACCGGACCGGTGTCGGTCATGACCGACACCGTGTCGCGGCCACCGTTCACGCAGCTCGCCGTGCCGGTCACCACGGCGTCGGCGGCGGACCCCGTGCTCGGCCCCGCCGGCGCGGTGGCCAGTGACCACCCAGCGGCGAGCAACGCACCGGCAGTACCGGCGAGCAGGACCCGGGCGCCGGTGGTGTCGTGGCGCGGCGAGCGGGCGGGGGGCACCGGTCGATCGTGGCAGGTTCTACGCCCATCGGCCCGCAGTGCCTGTCCCGTTGACAACCTGCCCGAACGGCACCATTGTCGGCCCGACAACGGCGAGCATCATCCGAGCGTGTACGCAACCCCTACCCGATTCACCGACCATGCAGTTTCACCGACTATGCGGACTCCAGGTCTGGACGGCGCCCCCCAGACGCGGGACGCGACCGAGGAGTGCCACATGACGGCAACCACGACGCAGGCAGCCACGGTGGGCGGTGAGAAGCTGCTCGGCAGGGTCGCCTTCGTGACCGGCGGGACGCGGGGCATCGGCGCCGCCATCTGCCGCAGCCTGGCCGCGCAGGGGGCCGATGTCGCCGCGGGGTACAGCGGAAACGAGCAGGCTGCGGAGCAGTTCAAGCTGGGCTTCGAGCAGAGCCACCCGGACCGGACGCTCACCGCGCACCGCGGTGACATCAGCTCGGCCGAGGACTGCCGCCGCTGCATAGCGGAGGTCGTGGACTCCCACGGTCGCCTCGACATCTTGGTCAACAACGCCGGCATCACCGCTGACCGGTCCGTGCTCAAGATGACCGACGACGACTGGCGACGGGTCATCGACGTCAACCTGTCCGGGGCGTTCTACCTGTCCCAGGCGGCCTTGGCTCACATGCTCGAGCGGGGCACCGGACGCATCGTGATGATCTCCTCGGTGATCGGTGAGATGGGCAACGTCGGCCAGGTGAACTACGCCGCGGCAAAGTCGGGGCTCTTCGGCCTGACGAAGACCCTGGCTCGGGAGGCCGCGGCACAACTGCAGCGGGCCGGCAAGACCGACGGGATCGGGGTCACCGTCAACACCGTCACCCCGGGTTTCATCGAGACCGAGATGCTGGCCAACCTCCCCGACAAGGTGGTCGACGGGGTCAAGGCGAGGGTGCCCCTGGGGCGGCTCGGCCAGCCGGAGGAGGTCGCTCGAGTCGTGCATTTCCTCGCCGCCGACGCGTCGTCCTACATCACCGGTCAGGTGTGGGGGGTCAACGGCGGGATGGATATGTAGCTCGCCCCCCCGCTCGGCAACCGGCTACCGGAAGGTGCACGAGGTGTTCCAACGCATCGCTGTGGTCAACCGGGGCGAGCCCGCGATGCGGCTGATCAGGGCGGTGCGCGAGCTGAACGCCGAGCACGGTTACCGGAGCAGGGTCATCGCCCTGCACACCGAGGCCGAGCGCCGGGCGACGTTCGTGCGCGCCGCCGACGAGGCGGTCACGCTGCGCAGCACCGGCACCGCGACGCCCTACCTCGACCACGCCGAACTCGGTCGGGCACTGCGCGTCAGCCGGGCCGACGCCGCGTGGGTCGGTTGGGGCTTCGTCGCCGAAGACCCGGCTTTCGCCGAGCTGTGCGCGGATCTGGGCGTGGTGTTCATCGGGCCGCCACCGGAGGCCATGCGCCGGCTCGGGGACAAGGTCGAGGCCAAGCTCGTGGCGGAGCAGACCGGTGTCGGTGTCGCACCGTGGAGCGGCGGCGGCGTGGAGAACGTGCAGGACGGTCGTCGCCACGCCGCGACGATCGGCTACCCGTTGATCGTCAAGGCCCGCAGCGGTGGAGGTGGGCGGGGCATCCGAATCGTCGCGACGCCAGGCGAGCTCGAGGACGCGCTGGAGCGCACCCGGGCCGAGGCGCTGCGCACCTTCGCCGACCCGGTCGTCTTCATGGAACGGCTGGTCGAAGGCGGTCGGCACATCGAAGTCCAGGTCATCGCCGACCAGCACGGGACGGTGTGGGCTCCGGGCGTGCGCGACTGCTCGGTGCAGCGGCGCAACCAGAAGCTCATCGAAGAGTCGAGTTCACCGGTCTTGACCCAGGAACAGGACGCGCAGCTGCGGCCCTCCGCCATCGCGCTGGTCACCGCCGCCGGGTACGTAGGCGCCGGCACGGTGGAGTTCCTCTACCAGCCCACCGAGCGGTCGTTCACGTTCCTGGAGGTCAACACCCGCCTGCAGGTGGAGCACCCGGTGACCGAGGCAACGACCGGGCTCGACCTGGTCAAAATGCAGCTGCACGTGGCTGGCGGTGGGCGCCTGGTCGGTGAGCCGCCCGCAGAGTTCGGCCACGCCGTGGAAGCCAGACTCAACGCCGAGGACGCCGAACAGGACTTCGCCCCCGCACCCGGCATGGTCGAGCTGCTCAACCTCCCAACGGGGCCCGGCATACGCGTCGACACCGGAATCGCGGTGGGCGACCTGATCCCGCCCGACTACGACTCGATGGTGGCGAAGATCATCGCGTGGGGGCGCGACCGAGGTGAGGCGCTCGCCCGGCTGCGTTGTGCGCTGCGTGAAACCACCGTCGTGCTCCGTGGCGGCACGACGACCAAGTCCTTCCTCCTGGAACTGCTGGACTCCCCCGAGGTGGTTGCCGCCACCGCGGACACCGGCTGGTTGGACCGGGTGGGCGTCGGTGTCGCCGCCGATCCCGCCCGGCATGCGGACGCGGCCTTCGCCCAGGTGGCGATCGACGTCTACGACGCCGAGGAGGCCGTGGAGCGAGCTGCGTTCCTCGCGTCGGCCCGGGGCGGACGGCCGCGCGCCGGCCACGACGTGGGTCGGACGGTCGACCTCGGCCACCGCGGGCAGGTCTACCGGCTGGCCGTCGCCAAGGTCAGCAGCGACCGCTACCGCGTGGAGCTCGACGGCACCGTGGTCGACGTCGAGATCGACCGGCTCAGTGCGCTGGAGAGCCGGTTGACCATCGGTGGGACCCGCCTGCACGTGGTCGCCGTGCGCGGACCGACGTCGCACCTCGTGGAGGTCGACGGGGTGTCTCACCGCATCACACGGGACGAGGCAGGTGTGGTACGGGCCCCGGCGCCCGCCGTCGTCGTCGCGATCAGCGCCGCCGTCGGCGAGACCGTCGAGTCTGGCCAGCCGGTTGCGGTGCTGGAGAGCATGAAGATGGAGACCGAGGTGCGCGCTCCGTCCGCCGGTCGCGTCCGGGAGGTGCTGGTCGCGGTCAACTCCCAGGTCGACGCAGGCGCGGCGCTGCTGCGCCTGGACCGGGAGGGCGGGGACGACGAGGTCATCGCGGGCGAGCGGGTTGCGTTCCCGGCGCAGGCAGCCGATTCGGGGACGGACGCCCGGAGCGCGGCGCGCAAGCACCTGGTGGCCATGCAGGCCCTGATCGCCGGCTACGACGTCAGCGCGCAACGCAGCCGCAAGCTCGTCGCCGACTACGACCAGGCCCGCAGCGAACTCCCCGTGGACGACCCGGAGCTGGTGCAGGGCGAGCTGACGGTGCTCACGACCTTCGCCGACCTCTGCGAGCTGACGCGCAACCGCCCGACCAGCGCGGAGGAAGGTGACGACGAGCAGGTCCACAGCCCCCGGGAGCACTTCCACACCTACCTGCACTCCCTCGACGCCGACCGCGAGGCGCTGCCGGAGGGCTTCCGGGCCCGGCTGTCCCGCGTCCTGCGGCACTACGGCGTCGATTCCCGCGGTGACGATTCCCGCGGTGACGCCGGCAGGGAGTCCGGACCCGCGCTGGCGGAAGCCGTCTACCGCGTGTTCCTGGCGCAACAGCGCGCGGCGACCGCACTACCCGCGATCACCGCGCTGCTCGACCGCTGGCTGACCGCAGGCGAGCTGCCGACCGGACCCTCCCGGGCCGGGGTGTCAGAGGTACTCGACAGGCTGGTGGTCGCAACCCAGCTCCGCTACCCGTCGGTCGGCGACCTCGCGCGCACCGTCCGGTTCCGCTACTTCGAGGCGCCGCTCGTGGCGCAGGCGCGCCAGAAGGCGTTCGCCGACGCCAAGCGGCTGCTGGACGAGCTGGCCGAGCACCCCGACGCGGCTGCCCAGCCGACAAGGATCGACGCGCTCGTCGCGAGCCCCCAGCCCTTGATCCGGTTACTCGGCGAGCGCTTCGGCTCCGTCGGCACCGACCCCGAACCCATCCTCGAGGTCCTCACCCGCCGCTACTACCGCAGGCGCAGCCTCCGGCGCGTCCGGTCCTTCCGGCTCGATGGGCGCCCCTGCGTCACCGGTGACTACGAGCTGAGCGGCACGCAGCTGCACCTGGCGGCGCTCATGGCCGATATCGCGGAGCTGCCGGCGGCGCTGACGTCGCTCGCCGCACTCGCCGAGGACGTCGCCGACCCCACCAACCTGGTCGTCGACCTCTACCTGTCCTGGCCCGACCGCCCGTCCGAACCCGACGCGGTGGCGGAGCAGCTGCGTGCGGTGCTCGACGCGGTGGTGCCGCTGCGGCACAGCCGCCGGGTGACTGTGACGGTCTGCACCCCAGGAGGCGACGTCGAGCACCTGACCTTCCGACCGGCACCGCAGGGCATTGCCGAGGAGCGGGTCATCCGCGGCCTGCACCCGCTGACCGGACAGCGCCTGGACCTGTGGCGGCTGAAGAACTTCGACGGGGTGCGACTGCCCGCGGCCGAAGACACCTACCTGTTCCACATCGTGGCCAAGGACAACCCCGACGACGAGCGCCTCGTGGCCATGGCCGAAGTGCGTGATGTGACGCCGCTGCGCGACGCTGCGGGCGAGATCGTCGGGTTCCCGACCGTCGAGCGTCTGCTCGCGAGCTGCCTCGACGGCCTCCGGCGGGCGCAGTCGGAGCGGGGTGCGAGCCGACGCCTCGACCACAACCGCATCTTCCTCTACGCCTGGCCTTCCATCGAGCTGCCGCTGGCTGAGGTCGCGAGCTTCGTGCGCACGACTGCGCCGCTGACGGTGGGCGCCGGCCTGGAGGAGATCATGCTGCTGGCGCGGCTGCAGGAGCAGCCGGGTACCGAGCCGCGCGACGTCGCTCTGCGCTTCTCCTTCCGGCCCGGTGCGGGCGTGGGCATGACGGTGACCGACCGGCCAACCGAGCCGCTGCGCCCATTGGACGAGTACACCCAGAAGGTGCTGCGCGCGCGAGCCCGCGGCGCGGTGTACCCCTACGAACTGGTGTCGTTACTCACCGGTGGCGACGGCACGTTCGTCGAGTACGACTTGGACGAGGCGGGCGAGCTGGTGCCGGCCGAGCGCCCGCCCGGGCGCAACCGCGCCGGGATCATCTGCGGCCTGGTGAGCACGCCCACCGCGCGCTACCCGGAGGGTATGAGGCGGGTCGCGCTGTTCGGCGACCCGACCAAGGCGCTCGGCACCGTCGCCGAGCCGGAGTGCGCGCTAATCATCGCCGCACTGGACCTCGCACAGCAGCAGAGCATCCCCGTCGAGTGGTTCGCGCTCTCCTCCGGGGCCCGGATCTCGATGGACAGCGGCACCGAGAACATGGACTGGGTGGCGCGGGCGCTGCGGCGGCTGATCACGTTCACCCAGGCCGGTGGCGAGGTCAACGTGATCGTGGCCGGGATCAACGTGGGCGCACAGCCGTACTGGAACGCCGAGGCCACGATGCTGCTGCACACCAAGGGCATCCTGGTCATGACGCCCGACAGCGCGATGGTGCTCACCGGCAAGCACTCGCTCGACTACTCCGGGGGCGTCTCGGCCGAGGACAACTTCGGGATCGGCGGGTACGACCGCGTCATGGGGCCCAACGGGCAGGCCCAGTACTGGGTGCCCAACCTGAGCGCCGCCTGCGAGCTGCTGTTCACCCACTACGAACACACCTATACCGCCCCTGGTGAGCGCTGGGCCCGACCCGCGGACACCGACGACCCTCGTGAGCGCGACGTACGCACCTTCCCGCACACCCATCCGTCGAGTGAGTTCACCACCGTCGGCGACATCTTCTCGGCGGTCGCCAACCCCGAACGCAAGAAGGCGTTCGACATCCGCACGGTGATGCGCGCCGTCGTCGACTCCGACCACGCGGTCCTCGAGCGTTGGGCAGCCATGGCGGAGGCCGACACCACGGTCGTCTACGACGCGCACCTCGGCGGGCACCCCGTCACCGTGCTCGGCGTCGAGTCCCGGCCCATCCCGCGGCGCGGCAGCTTCCCCGCCGACGGCCCCGACCAGTGGACCGCGGGCACCCTGTTCCCCCGCTCGTCGAAGAAGACCGCCCGGGCCATCAACGCCTGCAGCGGCAACCGGCCGCTCGTCGTGCTCGCCAACCTGTCGGGCTTTGACGGCTCACCGGAGTCCCTGCGCAGCATGCAGTTGGAGTACGGCGCCGAGATCGGGCGGGCCATGGTGAACTTCGACGGCCCGATCGTCTTCTGCGTGATCTCGCGCTACCACGGCGGCGCGTTCGTGGTGTTCTCCGGCGTCCTGAACGACAACATGGAGGTCCTCGCCGTCGCAGGCTCGTTCGCCTCGGTGATCGGGGGTGCGCCCGCCGCCGCGGTGGTGTTCTCCGGTGAGGTGAACAAGCGGACGGCCGCCGACCCCCGAATTCGGCGCCTGAACGCGGCGCTGACCGCGGCGGATGAGCTGGAGCAGGCCCACCTGCGGGCCGAGCTCGCCGACCTCCGCAGCACAGTGCGCTCGGAGAAGCTCGGTGAGGTGGCGGCCGAGTTCGAGCAGGTGCACAACATCGAGCGGGCCCTCGCCGTAGGTTCGGTGCACGCCATCATCCCGGCCGACCAGCTGCGGCCGGAGCTGATCGGAGCAGTAGAGCGCGGGATGAAGCGCGCCGCGCCCGGGTAGCCAGCGCGAACCTGCTTGTGCACAGACGCTCACGTCAGGAAGGAAACCGCATGCAAGCCTTCGTCCTCAACCGTCACGGCCGAATGGTGTTCCCCTCCAACATCATTCCCGAACTCGACTTCTCGGCGATGGAAAGCCTGGACCAGCTCGACCGCGTCATCCGGCGCGACTTCGAGACGAAGGCCCCGACCGGGACCGACATCCTGCACCGGGTAAAGCAGGGCGCATACCCCACCCGATACGCGCTGATGCGCGACCTTGCCCTCAACCTGTTCTGGGCCAACCGCTTCGCCATGACCATGTACGACAAACGCCCGACGCGCTGGGCCGACGTCCCGCGCACGCGCACGGACGTCTTCCTGCCGGTCCTCACGCCGTGGGAGGACGGTGACGCCAAGGTCGCCGCGGTACGCGATGCCTACGCAGCGCTGCCCGCGGCGTGGAACCCGGCCGTGGAGGACCGCATCTTCGGCGTCCTGTTCGACGTGTTCGGCCACCGCCGCCACCACGCCACCACGCTGCCCGCCATCAAGCCGACGGTGGCGCAGTGCTTGGCCGAGCCAACCAACCTGACCTTCCGACTGCCGAGCTACGACCCAGACTTCCCCGTGTACGACGTCACCGACATCGTGGACTGCGACGAGGAGGTGCCCGAGCTGGAGGCGCTGCACCGCTGGGCGATGGTCCTGCACAATCAGTACCCGTGGGACCGAGCGCAGGTCGAGCTGGTCGAGGTGGGCAAGCTCACCGGCGAGGACTACGTGGTGGCCTTCCACCCGCGGGACAAGGAGGTCCAGGGCTTCCTGCGCCGCCTCGACGCCGGTGCCAAGCCCACCCCGGTGGCGCCCGCGTGGGAGTCCCGGCCCCCGGTCCGCCCCTACCGCGCGATCGACGTGCGACAGCAGTTCACGGTCTTGCCCCGGCTCGAGGCGCTGGCGGTCGTGCACGGCGACCAGGTGTGCACCAACACCGACCTGATCCGCAACGCCGCCTACAACTGGTCGCCCATGGGAGCCGAGGAGATCCGCGCCAAGACCGGGATCGAGCAGCGCCGGTACAGCTCGCTGAGCCTGGAGGAGCTCGGCCTGCAGGCCGCGCAGGCCGCGCTGGCCAAGGCGCAGCGCGGACCCGAGGAGATCGGTGCCGTGCTGGTGTGCACCTGCACCAGCTCCCGGCTGATCCCGTCCGTCGCGACGTACATCTCCGGCCAGCTCGGGATGGCCCAGACGCATGCCTCCTACGACATCATCGCCGCCTGCGCCGGCATGCCCTACGGCCTGGCCGACGCCACGCGGCTGCTCCAGGAGGTCGAGCGCCCCATACTCGTGGTTTGCGTCGAGAAGTTCTCCGACAAGATCGGCAACGTCCGCCCCTCGCGGATGATCTTCGGGGACGGCGCCGCCGCCATGATCGTCGGCGTCGCGCCCGACGGCGAGGCCCCGGACCTGCTCTACCTGCAGACCTACGCCAGTGGCCCGGCCAGCGAGGTCAACTCGATCATCTGGCCCAACCCCGTCTTCGACAACAACATCACCGTGTTCGGCCCGCAGGTGAAGTCGCTCGCCGGCCGCTACCTCACGCAGATGATCTCCGAGCTGAAGGGGCTGCCCGATCCAGCCGGCGACGCCGCGTCGCTGCTGGACAGCATCGACCTCATCGTGCCGCACCAGGCCAACAAGACGATGGTGACCGAGCTCGCGCAGCAGGCCGGGCTCAGCTCCGACACCCTGTACTTCAACATCGAGCAGGTCGGCAACGCGTCGTCGGCGAGCATCCCGCTGGCCATCCACGACGCGGTGCGCGACGGCGTCATCACCTCACCCGTGCGGATCTTCGCTCCGGGCTTCGGCGCCGGAGCGGTGGCCGGCTACGCGGTGCTGCGGCTGGATCCCGCCGTCGTCGCCGTCTCCGCCCCCCTCCCGCCGGCAGCCGGCGAGCCGGAGCACGCCGACGCGGGCCCGGCCGAGCAGTCACGGGCCTCCGACGATGTACACGTGGCCTTTGGCTGAGGGCTCGGGCGGGCGGCTGGTGGCCTTGGTGGCGCCGTGGACGCCTGTTGATCATCGGGGGGCGGTGGCGGCGGCGATGAAAGCCTGCAGGCCGACGGCGTCGAGTAGCTCAGGGGCGTTGATCGTCACGCCGTGGCGGACATAGACGAACGCGGCGTCCACCTGCTCGGGCGGCACCGCGGTGAGTTCCGCCCAGGCCAGCCGGTAGCCCGCGAGCTGCACCAGCAACGCCGGGCGGCGGGTGGCGTCGGGCACCGCGCCCGTCTTCCAGTCGACCACGGTGAAGCGCCCACCCGGCTCGCCAAACACGGCGTCGATGCGGCCGCGCACCACGGTGCCGGCCAGCACCGTCTCGAAGGGCACCTCCACCTCCAGCGGGCGCCGCTCGGCCCACACCGACGCCAGGAACGCCCGCTGGAGCGCCTCGAGGTCGGCCTCCGGGGTTGCGCTGTCGTCGGCGGCTCCTGGCAAGTCGTCGAGGTCGAGCAGCCGGCTGGAACCGAAGCGCCGCTCCAACCAGGCATGGAACGCGGTACCCCGGCGGGCCAACGGGTTCGGCGGATACGGCAGCGGCCTGCGCAGCCGTCGAGCGAACTCGGCGGGGTCGCGCCGCAGCTCCACCAGCTGGCTCACCGACAGCTGCGCGGGCAGCACGACCTCGGCCACGCCCGAGCGGCGGCGCTCCCGATCGGCGAGCAGCGCGTCGACGTCGGCGACCCAGCCGTCCTCATCCGCCGCGCCCTGGCCCCCCTCCTCGTGGGACACGGTGTCCGCCGCAGCGGCCTGCCGGGCCAGGGCAGCGAGCACCAGATCGGCCCCATCCTGGACGTCGCCGCGGCGCGCCCCCAGCGGGTCGACCGGCCACCGCGCACTCCGGGTATCGGCACCCGCGGGGTTGGGGTCACCGTCGGCGGGGGCATCCGCCCACCGGTCCACCACACCGGCACCTGCCTCGACCAGCTCGCGCAGCTCGACGAGGAAGGGTGACGGCCCGCGGGGCTTCACGCCAGCGGGGCCCCAGTGGTGACCGGAGAGCAGCAGGGTGTGCTCGGTGCGGGTCAGCGCGACGTAGAGCAGGCGGCGCTCCTCCTGCAGCCGTCGGGCGTCAAACGCTCGCTCGTGCGCCTGCAGGACGTCCTCCAGGTCCTTGCGGGTGCCGCAGCCGCTGACGTCCAGCACCGGGACCCCCACCCCGGCGCCCCGGCCCCCGCCGGCGGTCGGCCCGACGGCGTCGCCACGCAGGTGCGACGGCAGCTCGGTGACGTCCTTGAGCCACGACGACGAGCGCTTGCGTGGCGGGAACACGTCCGCCGCCAGCAGCGGCACGGCCACCACCTGCCACTCCAGGCCCTTGGCGGCGTGCACGGTGAGCACCTGCACCCGATCCGGGTCGACCTCCACCTCACCGGGCGCCAGCCCGTCCTCGGCATCGGTGGCGGCGGCGAGGTAGCTCAGGAGCCCGGACAGGGTAGGCATGGCCGTCGCCGAGCTATAGCCCACCACCACATCCGCGAACGCGTCGAGGTGCGCACGGCCCACCGCGGTGGAACCCGGCCGGGCCGCGACCTCCACGTCGATCCGCAGGGTCCGCTCGACCTCGGCCACCAGCTCGGGCAGCGGCTGGCCCAGTTGCTCCCGCAGTGCGGCGAGCTCGGCGGCGAGCGCGGTGATCCTGGGGTAACCCGCCGTGGAGTAGCGCTCCGGGCGCCCGGGGTCGGCCAAGGCGTCAGCCACACCCGCCAATTCCGCGTGCTCCCCGCCCACCGCCGACTCGAGTGCCGCGCGCAGGGCCTGCTCCCCCAGCTGCTCCCCCACCGGCCCGCCCGGCTCCGGGGCCCCGCCGTGGATGGCCAGCTCCCTGGCCCGGCGCCACAACGCGGCCAGGTCGGCCGCGCCAAGGCGCCAGCGCGCGCCGGTGAGCACCCGTGCAGCTGCGGTGCCCGCCAGCGGGTCGGCCAGCAGCCGCAGCACGCTCACCACGTCCCGGACCTCGGGGGTGTCCAGCAGACCGCCGAGACCGACCACTTCCACCGGCAGATCCTGCGCCCGCAGCGCCTCGGCGACCGCTGCCATGTCAGCGCGCCGACGGACGAGTACGGCCGCGGTGGGGGCCGCGCCGGTACTCCGGCGCATCTCGTCGTACCGGCGCCGCACCTGCGCGGCCAGCCACTCCAGCTCCTCATGGGCGGTGCTGAACAACCCCAGCCGCACCTGAGCGGACCCGGCGCCCGGCCTGGCCCGTAGCTCGGCCACCGGCACCCCGGTGGCCCGCAGCTCCTGCGAGACCGCGTTGGCCAGGGTCAGCGCCTGGGGTGGGTTGCGCCAACTGGTGAGCAGCTCGCTGCGCGGCGCGGGAGTGCCTGGGGTGTCCAGTGCAAAGTCGGTGGCGAAATGCGGCAGGTTCGCCGCGGACGCCCCGCGCCAGCCATAGATCGACTGGACCGGGTCACCCACCGCGGTGAGCGCCAGTGCCGGGTCGACCCCACCGCCGAACAGTGCACGCAGGAGCACCCGCTGAGCGTGCCCGGTGTCCTGGTACTCATCGAGCAGCACCGCTCGAAAGCGCGATCGCTCGGTCACCCCGACCTCGGGGTGGTCACGGGCGACGGTGGCGGCCAACGACATCTGGCTGCCGAAGTCGAGGACGGATTCCCGGCGCATGGTCTCGCGTAGCCGCTCCAGCAGCGGAAGCAGCACCAGGCGCCCGCGCTGAGCGTCGAGCACCTCACGCAGCGCCGCGCTCGGTCCACCCTGCTGACGCGGACCGGGTGGCAGCGTGGCCACCAGCCGCTCGAGTTCGGCGTGCTCGGTGAGCAGCGTCTCCGGCGCCACGAGGTGTTCGGCGAGCTGGCTGGCCAGGCCACGCAGCTGTTTGGTGACCGTACCGGGCGTGGCGTCGGTCTCGAGTTCGTCACTGAAGGTGCTCACCACCCGGTGGGCGAGCTGCCACGATGCGGTCTCGCTGAGCAGGGTGGCCGAGGGCTCGACTGGCAGCCGCAGCCCGTGCTCAGCGAGCAGCCGGCCAGCGTATGCATGGTAGGTGCTCACCTCCGGCTCCCCGCCGCGGACCTGGCACCGCAGCTTTCCGCTCGGGTCAATCCGCCCGAGCAGGTCGGTGCCCGCGAGCACCCGTAGGCGGGTCCTGATGCGCGCGGCGAGCTGCTGGGCTGCCTTGCGGGTGAAGGTCAGGCCCAACACCTGCTCCGGGCGCAGCAGGTCGTTGGCCACGAGCCACACCACCCGAGCGGCCATGGTCTCGGTCTTGCCCGCTCCCGCCCCTGCCACCACCAGCGCCGGGCTCAGCGGCGCGGCGATCACCGCCACCTGCTCATCGGTGGGCGGAGGCAGGCGCAGAGCGTCGTTGAGCTCGGCGGGGCTCACCAGGGTGCGGGGGCTCACGATCGGGTCACCTGCCTGCCCGCGTCCTGCGCCGGGCAGGCCGCGATCACCGGGCAGTGGGTGCACCCGTCGTTGACCGTCGCCATGAACTCCGGCCCCCGGGTGGCGACCGCGGCGGCGAGCACCCCAGCGCGCCACTGCGCCAAGGTGTCGGCGCTGGGCGCCGGCTGGCTGCGCTCGGTCGCGCCGTCCCTGCTGGGCTTGGCCACGTACACCAGGCGGGCGCCCCCGGTGAGACCGGGCTCAGGGTGGCCGACCACCCCACCCGCGGCGGCTGCCAGCTGGTACGTGGCGAGTTGGGCGTGGTCGGTGGCTGCGGCCTTGGTGACCGGATTGCGACCGGTCTTCACGTCGACCACAACGAGGCGGCCCAGCACGTCGCGCTCCAACCGATCGATGCGGCCGAGCACGTGGGCGGTGACGGGCTCCCCGTCGACCTCGCCGGAGAGGGTGAGGTCGACACCCACCTCGACCGCGACCTCGCTCAGCTCGTTGCGGCTGCGCTCCCACCAGGTGCGGAAGGTTGTCAGCATCGTCCGGGTGCGCTCCAGCTCGTGCGCGGCGAACCACGGGGCTCCGAGGTCGACCGCGTTCCAGGTCTGCGCCAGGGCAGCGTCAACTGCCTCGGGGGGCACCCGCTGCGCGATCGCCTGCACCAGGGTGTGCACCAGGGTGCCGGTGACCGCCGCAGTCGTCGAACCGTCCTGGCCGCCGTGGCGCTCCAACAGCCACCGTAGCGGACAGCGGGTAAGCAACTCCACAGTGGACGGTGAGACCGCCACCGGGCCGTCCGCCGTGCGCCACGGCCCGTCCGCGGTGCTGGAGTCGGCCAGGCCGTACCACTGGTCGGGGTGCGCTCCGGGCACGCGTGCGGCGGCGAGCCGGGCCAACTGGGTGGCCGCGAGCTGGCGGCGCTGCGGCTGCGCACGGGGGTCGGACACCACCGAACGCAGGTCGGCGACGAGTTCACCCAGCACCAGCGCGCGGGCGGGGCGCACCAGCGGCGCCCCGGTGTCCACGACGTCCGTGCCGGCGCCGGACAGTTCGGTCAGGAACCGGGATGGCATGAGTTCGGCGTCACCGGAGGCGCTGCGCACCGCGGTGACCAGCAGCCGCTGGCTCGCCCGGCTGCACGCCACCAGGAACAGCCGCCGCTCCTGCGCCAGCAGCGGCGCGGTGTGCGACACGACGGCGGCGAGCCGCTGTCCCGGCCCACCGCTGACCTCCTCGACCAGCTCCTCGACCCCGAGCAGGCTGCCGCGGGGGCGCAGGGCAGGCCACAGCCCCTCCTGCACCCCGGTCACCGCCACCAGCCGCCATTGCCGGCCGGCTGCGGAATGCGCGGTCAACACGGTCACGGCTGCACGCGGCGGTGCGCGGTCAGACCGGGATTCACCGGCGAGTTCCTGCTCGGACAGATAGTCGACGAACCCCGCGACGGTGGCGGCGGGCAGCCGGTCGACATAGCGGGCGGCGGCGTCGAACAATGCGACGACGGCGTCGAGATCACGATCGGCCTGAGCGCCGGTCGAGCCACCGTTGTCGGCCGCCGCCACCCAGCGCCGCTCGAGGCCGCTGGCGTTCCACACCGCCCAGAGCACCTCCTCGACACCGTGCCCGGCGTGCAGCGGCGCCCTGGCTGCGGCCAGCACCCGCTGCACCCGCCGCAGTGGTGCCAGCTCGGCGGTGGTCAGGCCGGCGAGTGCATCGGCTGGGCCTGAGCGGCCGGCCAGGGTGGGGTCGAGCACCAGGCGGCGAACGAGCTCGGCGGAGTCCCGATCTCCCCCGGCCGCGAGTTCACACCGCCGCAACCCGCGCCGCAGACGACGCAGTGCCACCGGGTCGACCCCCCCCAGCGGGGACGAGAGCAGCCCGAGCGCCATCTCGCTGTCGAAGGCGAGCTCGTCGGCATGGTCGGCGGTGAGGGCGCGCAGGGCCAACAGGAAGCCGGCGACCGCGTGCTGACGGGCCAGCGGCAGCTCGGCGCTCGGCACGGCAACCGGAACCCCGGCGGCCAACATCGCGCGGCGCAGCGCGGGCAGGCAGTGCCGGGTGGAGCGGACGACGACGGCCATCTCGGAGAAGCGGACGCCGTCCAGCAGGTGCGCGCGGCGCAGGGTGTCGGCCACCACCGCCGCCTCCTGCGCCTGACTGCCGAGCACCCGGACGGTGACTGCGCCAGGCTCGGCGCCCACCGTCGGGCGGGGACCGCGCTGCGGACCGGCACCGGCCAGCCGGTCGCTGATCGAGGCGACCGCAGCAGCCACTGCCGTTGCGCAGCGGTGGGTGGTGCGCAACAGCACTCGGCGCTGCGCGGACACCTCCAGCCCCGTCAGGAAGGCGGGGTCGGCACCACGGAAGTCGAACACCGCCTGGTCGGGGTCACCGGCCACCACCGCCTCCTCGGCGCCGGCACCCAGCAGGCGCACCAGCTGAGCCGCCCCGGTGTCGAGGTGTTGGGCGTCGTCGACCAGCAGATGGCGCACCCGGGCGCGCTCAGCGGCGAGCAGCCACGGGTCAGCCCGCAGGGCCATGACCGCCGCGGAGACGAGCTCGGCCGCGTCGACGGCGGGTGCGCTGGCGTGCGGTGCCTCCATCCCGACGGCACCGCGCAACAGGGTCGACTGCTCGTACGCTTGGCCGAATCGCCCCGCGGCCACCCACTCCGGTCGTGCGTGCACACGTCCGAGACGCCTGAGGTCCTCCGGTCCCAGGCCACGCTCGGCGGCGCGCAGCAGCAGATCGCGCAGCTCGGCCGCGAAGCCAGCCAGCCCCAGCGCCGGTCGCAGCGACGGCGGCCATCCACGGGCACCGTCGGCGATGTCCCCGCGCAGCAACTCCCGGACCACCGCGTCCTGCTCGGGACCGGTGATGAGCCGCGGCGCCGGGTTGCCGTGGTGGGCGGCCTGCAGCCGGAGCACCCCGAAGGCGTAGGAGTGCACGGTGCGCACCAGGGGCTCGCGGACCGTACGCGAGCCGGCATCAGCCGCCACGAGCGCTGCGGTGAGCTGTTCCCGGACAGCGCGAGCCGCGCGGGTGGACGCGGTGAGCACCAGCACCGATTCCGGTGCCGTGGCCGCGCTACGCAGCCTGCTGGTCGCCACGTCGACGAGCAGGGCGGTCTTGCCCGTACCGGGCCCGCCGAGCACCTGCACCGGGTCCCACCCCGGGCCGCTGGCGGGTGCACCGCCCACCAGCTCGGCCGCGGCACCGCCCCACCGGCGCTCGACCGGCAGCGCACCGAAGCCTCGGACCAACCTCACCCGCCCGTCCCCCTGCACCGCTGAATCAGACCACCGGCCACCGACAGTTCCTACCGTGCCCGCGGCAAAGCGGGCCTGCCGCGGCCGTCGGACCGGCCTTGCCGCGGCCATCGGACCGGGCCTGCGCGGGGCCGTCGAGGAGGTCCGCAGCCTTGACCTTCCGTGACTCACCCGCGGAAGGTCATCGAAGGACAACGAGGGCGGGGTGATGCACGTGGGCCGTGGACGGCTGCAGGGCGGCGTCATGGTGCCCAGCCTCGGCGGCCTCGAAGTGCGGGACGCTGCCGCGGTATGTGCCGAGCTGGACCTCGAGTTGCGCCACCGGGAACCCCGGCCCACGTTGAGTTCGTCGTTGCTCGACCCGCCGGGACTCGGCTCAGTGACAGTCGTCGGTCGGTCGGTGTTGACTAGGGCGCATGGTCTTCGCTGGCCCCATCACATCCTTCGAAGAAGAGCTGTCCTTCGCGCAGCGGCTGGCGTCGCTGGATGCGCAGCGCCTCGCCCACCTGCTGTCCGTTCGTCCGGAGGTGCTGTGGCAGCCGCTGCCGCGCAACCTCGGCGAACTGGCCGAGCGACTCGAGCGTCCGCACTCGGTGGCCGCCGTGCTGCAGTCCGCCCCGCTGCCCTGCCTCCAGCTCGCCGAGGCCATCCAGGCGCTGGGTGGGGTCACGTCACGCCATGAACTTGCCGGGTTCCTGGACAACGGGGACGACGCGCACCTCGACCGGGTCCTCGACTGGCTCGCCGCGCGGGCCCTGGTCTGGACCTCCGACGAATTGATCAAAGCGTCTGCGGGCCTTGGCGCGTGCTTACCTGACCCGCTGGGGTTGGGCCGACCCCTGGGCGCCCTGCTCACTACCCAATCGGCCGACACTGTGCAGCGGATGCTCCGCGAACTCGGGCAACCGCGCCCGAAGGCCAGGGCCGCGACGGTGGCTGCGCTCACGGCGTACCTGCGGAAGCCTGAAACGGTCCGGGCGATCGTCGCGGGCGCACCGGTGGCTGTCGCTGGGTGGCTCACCCGACGGGCCGCCGAGCACCATGACGACGTATTCGTCACCCCCGCACGGTACGACCCGGCCGCGTACCGGGCTGAGCAGGACGCGGTCCACTGGGCCCAGGCGCGCGGCATGTTGCTGGCCGAGCCGTGGGGTTACGGCCGGGAGATGCCCGCCGAGGTGACCCGGGCGCTGCGTGGGCCCGGTTACCGCGCGCCGTTCACCCCGCAGGCACCGGAGGTGGCGACGCGTGAGGTGACCCCGGAGCAGGTCGACCGTGGCGGGGCCGCCGCGGCCACCGCCTTCTCCGCACAGGCCACGGCGGTGCTCGACCATGTCCGCCGGGTGGGGATTCCCACCCTGAAGTCCGGCGGCGTCGGCGCCCGCGAGGTCACCCGGCTGGCCAAGGCGACGCAGTCGCCCGATATCGACGTGCGCCTCGTGCTCGAGCTTGCGGGTGGCTCGCGCCGGATGGGCTGCGCGTGGAGGTCGGTGCCGCGTTCCCCGCCTGGCGGGAGGACGAGCCCCGGCCCAGCGCTTCGGTGACCTCGTCGCGGCCTGGTGGCAGTTCGGGGCGATCCCGACCGAGACCCGCGCGGAGGGCAAGGCTCTTCCTGTACTGCACCAGGAAGGCGCCTGCGCAGGGTGCGTCGGCGCACGGCACGCCCTGTTCGCGGCGCTGTCGACGGTGCCGGTGGGGCGGGCCACCGGCGTCGCGGAGATCGGTGCGGCCGCCCTCTGGGCGCGCCCGCTGGTGCACGCCACGAGCGACGCCGAGGACGTCGCGTTCTCGGCGACCTGGCGCGAGGCTGAGCTGCTGGGTCTGGTGTCGCACGGTTCGCTCTCCCACCTCGGGCGCCTCCTCGTGCCGGGTGATCACGACGCCCTGGCGGCACTGGCCGCGACGGTGCTACCGGGCACGGTCGATCACGCGGTCTTCGGCACCGACCTCACGGCCGTGGTGGGGGGCACCCCTTCGGCGCGGGTGACCGCCCTGCTCGACGGCTGCGCGGACCGCGAGAGCCGGGGTGCCGGCGTCGTGTGGCGGATCACGGCCGCCAGCGTGCGCAGGGCGTTGGACGACGGGATCAGCGGCCACGACCTGCGTCAGCAGCTGACGGACGTCGCCGGACGCGACCTGCCCCAGCCGCTGCGCTACCTGATCACCGACGTGGCACGCCGCCACGGCTCGGTGCGGGTCCGCCCGGTGGTCTCGTGCGTGCGCAGCGACGACGTGGCGCTGCTGGCGGAGGCAGCCGCCGATCGTGGCCTGCGGCAGCTCGGTCTGTCGGTGCTCGCCCCCACGGTGTTGACCAGCGAGAAACCGGTCGACGACACGGTGACCGCGCTGCGCGCCGCCGGGTACCTACCGATGCCCGAGGGTGCCGACGGCGCCGTCGTGGCGATCAAGAGCAGGAGGCCATCGTCCGGAGCAGCGCGGCCCCGGACGGCCCGCAACACCAGCGCGGCCAGACCAGTCGACGTTCCCGGTCTGGCCGCGCGGCTGGTCGCCGCCGGGTCCGCTGGCCCGCCGCCTCAGGTCCCTGATCGAGCGGCAGATCGGTGACCTGCTGCTCGGCGCCGCGCGGCACGCGGCGGCCGACGCGCTGGTGTAGCGCGCTGCAGGTCCGGTGATGGCGGGCATCAGCGATGACGACGTGGAGCGGGTGCGGGCGCTCATCTCCGCGGTGCCGCCGGGCCGGGTCACCACGTACGGCGACGTGGCCGCGGCCGCGGGGCTCGCCTCCCCCCGCATCGTGGGCACCATCCTGCGCCAGGACGGTGCGGACCTGCCCTGGCACCGGGTGCTGCGAGCCAGCGGGGCACCGGCGCCGCACCTCGCGGCGGAGCAGCTGGCGCGGCTGCGAACCGAGGGGGTGCTGGCCGTCGACGGCCGGGTGGACCTTCGCGGGTACCGCGCTACTTCCGCCCGGCCGTCCAGTTGAGGCCCCAGCCGTATGCGGAGTCGAGTTCCTTGTGCCCCTTGCTGACGTAGCGCACCTCGCGCCGCACCACGAGTTCGCCACCGGAGTTCTCCAGCAGCGCCACCGCGCACATCGAGGCGTTCGCAGCATGTTCGTCCAGGCGCACCTCCACTGGCGGACCTTCCTGCGGATGCAGGGTGACCACGGCGTCGGCCGCGCCCCAGTTCGCCACGCCCTCGTAGATGAACGCGAACACCAGCACCCGGCGCACCAGCGCCAGCTGGGACAGGTCGATGAACAGGTTCTCACCCTCGGTGTTGGTACCCGAGCGGTCGTCACCGTCCAGCCGGATGACGGGCTTCGGACCCGGGTCGGAGGCGAAGCTGTTGCCCAGGGCCTGCACCACGCCCTTGTCGCCGTTGCTCAGCTCGTACAGGCAGGCAAGGTCGAGGTCGATGGGCGCCGAGTCGGATCCGCCAAGCAACTTCTTGAGGAACCCACCGCTGGGCGCGCCGGCCGGACGCGCCGTCCAGTTGAGGTTCACCCGCATCACGCCCCCCGCCGCCGCGGACTTGCTCAGCGAGACGGTGGGAGCGGACTTGGTGAGCGTGACTTTTCCGCTCGTCGGCTCGGCCATCAGACGTTCACCCCGTAGTCCTGGGCGATGCCGCGCAGGCCGCTGGCGTATCCCTGCCCGACGGCCCGGAACTTCCACTCCTCGGCGCGGCGGTACAGCTCGCCGAACACCATCGCCGTCTCCCCGGACGCGTCCTCGGAGAGGTCGAATCGTGCGAGCTCGGTCTCCCCGGCCTGGTTGACCACGCGGATGTAGGCGTTGCGTACCTGGCCGAAGTTCTGCCCACGACTGTCGGCCTCGTAGATGGACACGGGGAACACGATAGTCACCACGTTGCTCGGCACGGCGTCGAGGTTGACCTTGATCGCCTCGTCGTCGCCTTCACCCTCGCCGGTGACGTTGTCGCCGGTGTGCTCGACGGAGCCGTCCGGGCTGGTGAGGTTGTTGAAGAACACGAAGTTCTCATCGGAGAGCACCTTGCCCGAGTCGCCGCACAGCAGCGCTGAGGCGTCGAGATCGAAGTCGACGCCGGTGGAGGTGCGCACATCCCAGCCGAGCCCGACGGTGACGGCCCTGAGCCCAGCGGCCCCAGCCTCCTTCGTGAGCGAGACGTTGCCACCCTTGCCGAGGTTGACAGCCACGGGGGCCACTCCTGTTCGACGTTGCGGGCGCTACGGCCCGGTCGGCGCGACCACCCAGCCGCACTCGCTGCGAGCCTATAGACGCCACGCGCCCGAGGCAGCAGGGCCAGGTCGGACGGTCAAGTCCGGGGCAGCAGGGGCCAAAGGCTTCCACCTCGCCCCGGGCGGTGGGGGCATGGGGGCGAAAGGTTTCCACGTGGCCCGTTACCCGAGCGAGGTGCTCAGCCCTGCTCGGCCCGGAACAGCTGCATGGCCACGTCCGGGTCGTCGGTGAGGGCCAGCGCGAGCCGCAGCTGGGTCAACGCCTCGTCCTTGCGACTCTGCCGCTGCAGGGTGCGCCCCAACAGCATGCGCGCATAACCGTCGGTGGGATCGATCTCCACCAGGCGCACCAGCACCTGCTCGGCCCGGCCCAGCGCAGCGGAGTGGAAGTGCGCGCGGGCCAAGTCGGTGAGCAGGCTGGCGTTGTCCGGCTCGGCATCGGCGGCCTCGGCGAGCAGCCTGGCCGCAGTGAGCGGATCACCAGCGGCGAGCGCTCGCCTGCCGCGGGCCACGAGGTCGTGGGTGTTCATCGACGGCACCGCACCACGGTAGCCGGGTCATGGCCTCCAGCCGCCTCCTTGGGCCGCGGCGCCCCCGTCATCGCACACCAGCCGCGGCGTCCCGTCGTCGCACACCCAGCCGTGTCCGCGCACATTGCGGGGCCTGTGCGGGGAGGCCAACAGGTGTGCGAGGACGGGCGATGGCGGATGGCGGCCGGAAATGGCGCATGGCGGGCCGGATGCCAACAAGTACTTGGCACCCCCAGCTGCTGGCCTGCAGGAGCCGCGCGTGCGGTGACGGTGAGGTCAACTTGACCTCACCACCGGCATTCCCTGGCGGTGAGCTGCGTTCAGACGCGTTCGCGGACCAGCTGGGCCGTGCGCTCCAGGCCGGGAAAGGCCTGCGGCGTGGAGCGTTCGTGCAGGGTGTGCACGGCCAGGCGAAACAGCGCGGCCCGCAGCAGCATCTGCGGCCACTCAGCAAGCTCCGACCACCGGTCGAGCAGACCGTCGTCGGCCCCCCCCCACGCCACGGCGTCGACCACGGCGACTGCGGCGGCCCACGATGGCGGGTGCCAGTAGGGCGTGAGCTCGGCGATGCCCGGGTCGGCCGAGCCTGCGAACAGCACGGTGCCGAAGAGGTCACCGTGCACCACCTGCGGTGTGCCGTGTACTCGCCGCCGGGCGCGGGCGAGGTCCCGGAACACGGTGACGCTGGTGGGCTCCAGCGCGGCTGCCGGCCCCGGGGTCAGCGTGAACGGTTCCAACTCCTCACCCCATGCCACGCGGTCGGCCGTCGTCAGCACGTCGGCGGTGACCGCGGTGACCGCCGGGGTGAGGAAGCGGGGACACGGCAATGCGGCGGTGGCGGCGTGCAACCGCCCGGCCACAGCAACCACCTCGTCGTGGCGGGGCTCGGGGTCACCGGCCAGGAAGGTGTCCGCCGACCACCCCGACACCACCCACCGCCCGTCGGACGAGCGAACTGGTCGGGCTAGGCGTACGCCCTCGACCTGCAACGTCTGGCGCACCCCCGCCGACCAGGTAGCCCTGACGTGGTCGTCGACCGCAGTGAGCACCACGTCGCCGAAACGCCAGCCGCGTCCCCACGGCTCGCCATCGACCTCGCGCAGACCGAAGGTCGAGCGCACGTGCGGCGGAGGCGGTTCGAGAGTGCTCACTCCCGGCACGCTACCGCCGGCCTCGGGCGCACCGAGGCCGACACGACAGCAGTGGGCCAGTCGATGCGGCGTTGGTCAGTAGGTGGGCAGGCGGGGGTCGACCTGGTTGGCCCAGGCCAACACGCCGCCCTGCAGGTGCGTGGCGTCGGCGAACCCGGCCTGCTTCACCGCAGCCAGGGCCTCCGCCGAGCGCACCCCAGACTTGCAGTGCAGCACGATCGGCCGGTCGTGGGGGAGCTCGGCCAGCGCCTCGCCGGAGAGGATCCGGTCCTTGGGGATCAGCGTCGCCCCGGGGATGCGCACGATGTCCCACTCGACCGGCTCACGGACGTCGATCAGCGCGAACTCGCGACCGGAGTCCATCATCGCCTTGAGCTCGGGCGCGGTGATGGTGCTGCCCGCCGCCGCGGTCTGGGCGGCGTCGGACACCACGCCGCAGAAGGCGTCGTAGTCGATGAGCTCGGTGATCGGCTCGGCGTCGGGGTCCTTGCGTAGCTTGATCGTCCGGTAGCTCATGTCCAGGGCGTCGTACACCATGAGCCGGCCGAGCAGCGGCTCACCGATACCCATAATCAGCTTGACGGCCTCGGTGCCCATGATCGCGCCGATGGACGCACACAGGATGCCCAGCACCCCGCCCTCGGCGCAGGAGGGCACCATGCCAGGCGGCGGCGCCTCCGGGTACAGGTCGCGGTAGTTGAGGCCGCGGCCGTCGGGGGCGTCCTCCCAGAACACCGACGCCTGGCCCTCGAAGCGGTAGATCGAGCCCCACACGTACGGCTTGCCGGCCAGCACCGCCGCGTCGTTCACCAGGTAACGGGTGGCGAAGTTGTCGGTGCCGTCGAGGATCATGTCGTATCCGGTGAAGATCTCCAGGACGTTGTCGGCGGCGAGCCGCACCTGGTGCAGGCGCACGTCCACGTAGGGGTTGATCTCCTTGATCGCCTCCATGGCGCTCACGGCCTTGGGCTTGTCGATGTCGGACTGACCGTGGATGACCTGGCGTTGCAGATTTGACTCGTCCACCACGTCGAAGTCGACGATGCCCAACGTGCCCACCCCGGCCGCCGCCAGGTAGAGCAGCGCAGGCGACCCGAGGCCACCGGCGCCGATGACCAGGACCTTGGCGTTCTTCAGCCGCTTCTGCCCAGCCATCCCCACGTCCGGGATGATGAGGTGTCGGCTGTAGCGCGCGACCTCGTCCTTGCTGAGCTCAGCGGCCGGTTCGACCAACGGGGGCAGTGACGCCATGAGCACTCCTCGGGTTCATTTCACGCGACCGCGTCGGTTGCGCCGTCGCGTACACCGTTGCAACGCACCGGGCGGTCGCAGGCTTCCCCGGCTACGGCCCCGATCCGCGTCCCAGGACCGAGCAGGCTCCGCATGAACCGCTGGCAGTGACCTCAACCGCGGACCTCAACCGCGGACCTCAACCGCGCGGGAACGGCCAGGCGTTGAATCGGCAGCTGAAGCCGTCGGCGGGCACCACACCGGTCGGGTCCAGCGAGGCCACAGCGTTGTTCGCCGTGCCGAACGACTGCTGCATCATGATCGGCGCCAGACCCCCGTCGGACGCGCACGGCTGGTGCTCGTAGAAGCCGATGGCGTGGCCCACCTCGTGATTCACCATGTACTGGCGGTAGGAGCCGATGTCGCCTTGGAACGAGATCGCCCCACGAACCCACCGGCTCACGTTCAGCGCGACCCGACCGGCCGCCCGGTTGAAGCACGAGGTCTCCAGCTCGATCTGGTAGCCGCACTCGTCGGCGGTACGCACCGTCAGCTGCGCAGACAGGCTGATCCGAAACGTGGGGGTTCCCGAGTCGATCCGCTGGAAGGCGAACCGTCCGTCCTTCGTCCAGCTCTTGGGGTTGGCCAGCGTCTGATCGACGAGCGAGGCGAATGCCTGGTCACCGCCGAAGGACGAGGTGTCCATACCGTCCTCCACCTCGACGGTGTACGTGCTCACCGACACCGTGCCCGCGCCCACCTGTGCCGTAGTGCCCGGCACCACATGCCACGTTCCGGCGCCGCTGGTGGGAAAGGGGCCGCCGTCGGGCAGCGCGCCGGAGGCGAGCGAGGCGCTGAAGTTGCCGTCCGCCGCGGGGGGCACCCCGACGACGGTGGGGCCGTCGCTACCGGTGCTCAACCGGCCGAAGTCGGGGGCGGCCGGGGCGCTGCGGTCGGTGGCGCCGACCGTCGCTGAGCTGCTCGGGCCGGTCCCCGGGCGGGTGACGTCGAGGACGGCGAGCACAGTGATCACCACCAACACGGGTACGGCGTAGGCGCGCCAACCGTAGGCGGAGACGAACCGGCCGATGCGGCTGCGGCTGCGGACCCCGCTGCTCCTCGGCCGGGACGCGCTGCGCGCCCGACCGCCGCCGCCGGCGGTGGGATCCCACGACGCACGCAGCGGCTGTTCCTGCTCCCGCGATCGGGTATCGCCCGCACCCCGCGTACCCGCGACCCCCACCCGGCGCACCCGCTCCTCCGGCCACCCGCGTACCCCGACCCCGCCGGGCCTGCCCGCGCGATCGGACGCCCCGATCCGTCGGTCATCCCTGGGCGGTCTGCTCACCCGCCCAGGGTGCCACAGGCATTGCCGACGACCCTCCGACGCGCCGCGCTACCACTCGCCGCGCTCCACCGCTCGCTGCAGCGACACCACAGCCCGCGCCACCGTCAGCGGCTGCTCCATCTGCGCCACGTGTCCCACCCGGTTCAGCACGAGCAGCCGTCCCCGTTGCAGCACCGACACCAACCGCGGTCCCCGATCGACGCTCACCAGCCTGTCCTGCGCACCCCAGACCACGAGGGTCGGGGCAGCGACCTTTGCCGCCTCCGACCACAACGACCGGCCGGGCAGGGTGAGCCACGACTGCATCAGCGCACCGAACGAACGGCCCAGCGCCTCGGCCGCCCAGCTCTGGTCCCCCCGCTCGCGCGCCTCGGTGACCGCCTGGGTGATGCGATGCTCCGGCACCCGGTCGGGGTCGGCGAAGCACAATCGGATGAGGGCCTCCGCGCGCTCCTTGGGCGTGGACGCCTGCAGCTGCCTGCGGAAAAACCCGCCCACCACGGGCAGGTACGCCAGCGGCAGCCGGGGGTCGGAAACACGCCGCGGGTCCGGCCGAAGATCGGGTACCGCAGGCGAGATGAGCGTGAGCGTGCGCACCAGATCGGGACGACGAGCGGCCACGAGGATCGACACCGCACCACCCATGGAGTTGCCGAACAGGTGGGCCGGTCCGGTCTCCTCCAGCAGCGCGACGACCACGTCAGCGCTGGTGGAAACCGAGTACACCCGCTGCGGTGGGGGCGCCGAGCGACCGAAGCCGGGCAGATCCACCGCCACCCCGGGCATGAGCGGCGCAAGCAGGCCCGCCAGGTCGGTCCAGTTGCTCGCCGAACCGCCGAGGCCGTGCATGAACACCGCCGGGGTGGCGCCGCCCGGACCGGGGGTGCGGCGCAGGTGCACCTCGTGTCCACCGAGCACCTCGACGTGACCCGGCCACGGCGGCTGCAGCGAATCGAGCGGCGCCAGCCCGTCGGGGTCAGCGGCGGCGTCCGCGGTCGAATACCGGGATGGGCTCCAGTACTGGGCTGGGTTGCGAGCAGTCACCCGCCCAGGATGCGGCAGCGGGCAGGTGGCCGGCACGTCGGGGTGCGGGCCGGTTGTCGGCCGTCAGCGCGGCCGAGTCGACGGGTTGGCGGCCGACGTGCCGCAACGTGGGAAGCACTCGCAAGCCACTTTCCGACTCTACAACCGTCATTGTGCAAGACAACCTGTTGAATTATCGTGCCTCGCATGGATGCCGGTGAGCGCTCTGAGCTGCGGTTGACGGAACCGAGAGCGATGAGGGCGTTGGCGCACCCGTTGCGGTTGCGCCTGCTGGGCGAGCTCCGCGTGCGGGGGCCGCAGAGCGTGGGAATGCTCTGCGACATCGTCGACGAAGCACCGGGTTCGATCAGCTACCACATGGGCAAGCTGGCTTCGTTCGGTTTCGTCGAGGAAGCACCTGAGCTCGCCCGGGACCGACGGGAGCGGTGGTGGCGAGCGGCGCACGCACGGACGGTGTGGGAGCCGCTGGAGGTGCTGGACGATCCGGAGCGGCGAGCCGCCTCCGACGTACTGCGTCGCGCAGTGGTTCAGCGCTACCTCGAGAGCCTGGAGGGCTACCTGCAGGCGGAGACGTCGATGGAGCTCGACTGGGTCCGGGCCACAGCGAGCAGCGACACGTTCCTGCACCTGACGAGCAGCGAACTTGGTGAGCTCCGCGCCGAGCTCGAAGCACTCGCCGCCCGGTGGGAGGCGCGCAGCAATGCCGACCGGGCTGGTACCGCGGGGGTCTCCCTGATCTACCACGCGTTCCGGCGGCCATGATGCTGGCGAACCGTCGCGCCGTCCCGTTGGTGGGGCTGCTGAGCGGGCACGCAGTGTCGCTGACGGGCAACATGCTCACGCTGATCGCCTTGCCGTTGTACGTGCTGGACCAGACCGGGTCCGCGGCACTGACAGGTGTTGCCGGCTTCGCCGCTACCTTGCCCGTCGTCATCGGGGGCTCTCTCGGCGGGGTCCTGGTGGACCGGGTCGGCTACCGCCGCTCGAGCGTGATCGCTGACCTCGTCAGCGCGGTGACCATGGCCGCGGTGCCGTTGTTGGACCGCACGTTCGGTGTCCCGCTGTGGGCGGTGCTCGGGTTGGTGTTCCTGAGCGGACTGCTCGACACCCCCGGCCAGACCGCCCGGTATGCCGTGCTCCCCGACGCTGCAGACGCGGCGGGCTTGTCCCTGGAGCGGGCCGTCGGGCTCTTCGAGGCCACCGAGCGCACCGCCCGGCTCGTTGGTGCCCCCGTCGCAGGGTTGCTGGTGGCCGTGCTCGGACCACTGACCGTGCTCGGCGTCGACGCAGCCACGTTCGGGGTGTCGGCGTCGCTCATCGCAGGCCTCGTTCCACGCCACCTCCCCAGCTCGGCAACCACCGGACACGAGGGCCGTCAGGCGGACACCCCGAGCGGCTACTGGAACCAGCTCGGGGAGGGACTGCGCTACCTGGTTCGTGAGCCCTTGCTGCGTGCGGTGGTGGTGCTGGTCGTCGTCACCAACATGTTCGACTCGGCCAAGTCCACGGTGATCCTGCCGGTGTTCGCCCAGCGCGAGCTCGGTGGAGCCGTCGCGTTCGGCCTGCTCGTCGGGGCGGGGGGTGGGGGCGCGCTGATCGGCTCGCTGCTGTTCGGGGCCGTCGGACATCGGCTCCCGCGTCGCCTCACCTTCGTCACCGCGTTCGCCTTCGCCGGTGCACCGCCCTATTTCGCGCTGGCCGCCGGGCTACCCCTGACCGGCTTGCTGGCCGTCACGGTGCTGGCCGGGTTCTCCGCAGGCGCCATCAATCCCATCATTGGGATCATCAAGCTGGAAAGTGTCCCGCCCGGTATGCGGGCCCGGGTGTTCGGCCTCATCGGGGCCGGATGTTGGGCCGCGATGCCACTGGGCGCCGTGCTCGCCGGGCTCGCCGTCCAACACCTCGGCCTGACCACCACCCTCGTCGCGATCGGCAGCGCCTACCTCCTCGTCACACTCGCACCACTGGCCGGGGGAGCATGGCGAGACATGGACCACCCTTCCACCGCCCACCCGGACCAGCGCCCGGCCACATCAGCAGCCCGACCCCCGGGATCGACGACCCAAGAATCCTGACCCGCACTTGGGATGACGGTGCGTTGACCCCCTGATCGCCATCGGCTGCGGACGACGCGGTCATGCTGCTGGCTCACAGGAGGTCGCACGGAGACGATAACCAACCTCAGGCGGCGCCCGATCTGCGGTCACCGGGCTGCATGAATGCAATGGCAATGGGCCCAGTGACAGTGAGGTGCACGACATGCCGCAGGCGGCGAGGCGCTGGCTGGTGCACTCGGGTTCGGCACATCGACAGCGCAGGACGGCTGTGCGGTCGGCGCTACGTCACTCAGCGTGGTCACCGCGGCGTTGAGGCTGCCGGCCGTGCTGGGGCAGTTTCCGATGACCACGAGCAGCCGGTCGGGTGTGGGCCGGTCGGGGTCGACAGCCCTGCGCGGGTCGCACTACCGGCGGGTAGCGTCAACACCGCCACGATCCGAATTCCCGATCTTGCCCGCCGTCACGCCCGACCCGACGTGAACCTGAGCCTGAGGAGGAGCGATGACCGGAGTCGCCGACACGGCAGAGCCCCGGCGGGCAGCGGTGCCCGATATCCGCGACGTGCCGCGGCGCAACGCCCGGCTTCCGCGGACCGCCCGGCGCGCACAGCTGTTGGCCGCCGCCAGGGACGTCTTCGTTGCCAGGGGCTACCACGCCGCGGGCATGGACGAGATCGCCGAGCGCGCGGGAGTGAGCAAACCGGTGCTCTACCAGCACTTTCCTGGCAAGCTCGACCTGTATCTCGACCTGCTACACAGCTATGTCGACGACTTGGTGCGCGCCGTTCGCAAGGCGTTGGACTCCACCCAGGACAACAAGCACCGGGTATACGCGGCCGTTGCGGCGTATTTCGACTTCATCGACGACGCCGGGCAGGGCTACCGGCTGGTGTTCGAATCGGATCTCCTGGGTGAACCCTCGGTCCAACAGCGGGTGGATCGGGCGCTCGAGGCGTGCATGGAGGCGGTGGCCGACGCGGTGATGACCGACTCCGGGCTCGACCCCGCCCGGGCGCGCATGTTCGCCGTCGGCCTGGTGGGCGCGAGCCAGGTGAGCGCCCGATACTGGTTGGACAACGACCGCCCCGTCCCGAAGGACGAGGCGGTCGCGATCACGAGCTCACTTGCCTGGCGGGGGATCGCCCACCTACCGCTACAGCACGACCCGGAGCACGATGCCGAAGGCGCCTGAACGCCCACGGTGCCGAAGGCGCCTGAACGCCCACGGTGCCGAAGGCGTCACCTGACGTTGAAGCCGACCCGCCGGGCGTCCGCGGGACCGATCTCGACGTAGGCGACGCGGGCGGCGGGAAGCACGAACTTGCGGCCCTTGTCGTCGACCAAGGCGAGGACTCCGCTGCGGTCCCCCTCCAGCGCGGAACTAACCAGCGCCTCGACCTCGTTCGGCGACTGAGCGCTGTTCACGAGCAGCTCTCTCGAGCTCTCGGCAACGCCGATCTTGACCTCCACGGTCGACCTCCGGGTGTACTTCTGAGTGAATTGGATGTCGCGTCGAGGCTAGTGCAGCGACGGGGGCGAACGTGCCGGGCGGGGCCCGGGAGGCATCCGCCCACAGCGAACGCCCCGCTACCCGCGCTCAACCCAGGCCGAGCGCAGACATGCGGCGGGTGTGCTGGTTCTGCAGCCTCCGGAACAATGCGGCGATGCCGGCCAGGTCGGCCGAACCGGAGATCACGAGCTCGGCCAGGGCGTCGCGCTGGGCCAGCACGTGCTGGGCCTGGATGACGGCCTCGCCCAGCAGGCGCCGGCCCCACAGCGTCAACCGTGCCGTGATCCTGGGATCGGCCGCGCACGCCGCGCTCACCTCGCGCTCGGCGAAGGCGGAGTGCCCGGTCTCCGACAACACCGCGCGCACCGTCTCGCCGCTCTCGTTATCGAGCCAACCGCTGATCTCGCGGTAGAAGTCCGCGGCGAGACCGTCCCCGACGTAGGCCTTGACCAACGACTCCAACCAGTTGGTCGGCGCGGTCGAGCGGTGGTAGGCGTCGAGCGGCGCGACGAAGGGGGCCATCGCGTCCTGAACCGACACGCCTCGTGCGGCGAGGAAGTCCCCGATCAGTTCGTAGTGCGCCATCTCGGCCGCCGCCATGGAGGCCAACGCCGCCCGCCCGGCCATGGTGGGCGCGGCGCGCGCGTCCTCGGCCAGCCTGTCGAAGGCCGAGAGCTCCCCGTAGGCGAGCACCCCCATGAGCTCCACCACGCCGGGGTGCACGGGCGCTGCGCCGGGCGCGGAACTGGTGGGCGCGGGACTGGTGGGCGCGGAATGGTCCATACCGCTGAGGGTAGAGCGGCGCGGGTCGCCGGCCGGGCACTGACCGGGCGCAGGCTAGGATGGGCACAGGTACCGGCGACATGCCGCTGCCTGGAATTTGTGCGCGCACCTGCTTGCAGTCCGTGCCGCGCTCGCCGGAGCACCAGAAATGGTCGCACACCGCGGGGCGTCACGCCGGGGACTCGGGTCTTGCCAGACTCGCCAGCGTGCGTGCGGCCACGAGAGAGGCTCGACCCCTGACCACAGCGTCGATCAACCCCGACTTTGTCACACCCGCTGCCCTGGAGCACAGCCCGTCCGGCGTGCCCGCCGTCGACGACGTGTCCCACCCGCTAACCGGCGACGCGCCCGTCGCGCCGTCCGCACCCACATTTGCCGAGCTCGGCGTCCGTCCCGAGATCGTCCGGGCGCTGCACGAGGTGGGCATCGAGCGCACCTTCGCCATCCAGGAACTGACGCTGCCGCTGGCGCTGGCCGGCGACGACCTCATCGGCCAGGCCCGGACTGGAATGGGCAAGACCCTCGGCTTCGGCGTTCCCCTGCTACACCGGATCACCACCTCAGGCTCCGGCACGACCGAGCTCGACGGCACCCCGCGCGCGCTCGTCGTTGTCCCGACGCGGGAACTCTGCCTCCAGGTCACCCAGGACCTCACCGACGCGGGCAAACACCTCGGGATGCGCGTGCTCTCCATCTACGGCGGTCGTCCGTACGAGCCCCAGGTCGCCGCGCTGCGCAAGGGCATCGACCTGGTGGTCGGAACCCCCGGGCGGCTGCTCGACCTCGCGCAGCAGGGTCACCTGGTGCTCGGCAAGATCGGCGTGCTGGTGTTGGATGAGGCCGACGAGATGCTCGACCTGGGCTTCCTGCCGGACATCGAGCGGATCCTGCGCATGGTTCCCGACGCACGCCAGACCATGCTGTTCTCCGCCACCATGCCAGGCCCGATCATCACCCTGGCGCGGACGTTCCTCACCCAGCCGACCCATATTCGTGCCGAGGAGCCGGATTCCTCCGCTGTGCACGACCTCACCACCCAGCACGTCTACCGCGCCCACGCGATGGACAAGGTGGAGCTGCTCACCCGGGTGCTGCAGGCCCGTGAGCGCGGTTTGACCATGATCTTCACCCGCACCAAGCGCACCGCTCAGAAAGTGTCCGATGAGCTGGGTGGGCGCGGCTTCGCAGTGGGTGCCGTGCACGGTGATCTCGGGCAGGGAGCGCGCGAGCAGGCGTTGCGCGCGTTCCGCACCGGCAAGATCGACGTATTGGTGGCCACCGACGTCGCGGCACGTGGCATCGACGTCATCGACGTGACGCACGTCGTGAACTACCAGTGCCCGGATGACGAGAAGACCTACGTACACCGCATCGGCCGCACGGGGCGCGCAGGCAAGACTGGCGTCGCGGTGACGTTGGTCGACTGGGACGATCTGCCCAAGTGGCAACTCATCGACAGGGCGCTGGGCCTGGACATGACGGAGCCGGCGGAGACGTACTCCAACTCGGCGCAGCTGTTCGCCGACCTCGACATCCCCGAGGGTGTGACGGGCCGCTTGCCCCGCTCGGAGCGCACCCGCGCGGGCCTCGGCGCCGAGGAGGTGGAGGACCTAGCCGGCGCTCGCGGTGCCCGGGGCGCTCGCTCCGGTGCGAGCGTGCGCCCCGGCCGCCCCAGCCCTGACCGCCACAGCCCTGACCGCCCCAGCCCTGACCGCCCCAGCCATGACCGCCCGCCGGTCGAGGGTTCGAACGACGGCCGCAGGCGCAACCGGCGTCGCACTCGCTCGGGTGCCACGGCCGGCGAGGCGCTGCCACCCAGGGAGGGCTCGGTGACCGCCCCCGCCCCGTCGTCCGCGGAGGACTCGCCGGCCGGTGAGGCAGGCGCGGGTGCCCCACGGCGCAGGCGCCGCCGCCGGGGCGGGGGTGGTACCGCGGGCCAGGGCCCAGCGACCTCCGCCAGCACCGGCCGCCAGTCCCCTTCCGACTGACCCACGCACGGTGTTGGCTCCCGAACGCCGCCACCGCGGTGACCTGATCGCCGCCGCCGCGATCGTCGTCGTGGTGGCCGCGCTGACCGGTGTGGTCTGGTTCCGCAGCGACGCCAGGGCCACCAGCTCGGTCGTGGCGTCGACGCCGCTACCGCCGCTGGAGGCCGTGACCACGGTGCCGGGCGCGCTGAGGCAGCTGTGGGCGGCGCCCAGCAGCGCCACCACCGCCCCGGTGGTGGCCTCGGGTGCAGTGGTGACCGCCGACGGGTCAGGCGTGCAGGGACGTGATCCCACCACCGGCGAGGTCGGCTGGAGCTACCGCCGCGACCTGCCACTGTGCGCGGTTGCTGCCCAGTGGGATCGCGCCGTAGCGGTGTACCGCGACAGTCAGGGGTGCGGTCAGGTGACGTCGTTGCACGGTGACACTGGTGCCCGCGGGCCGCAGCGCAGCAGCTCGGCCGACGATACGGTGAGCCTGAGCGGGGACGGCACCTACCTCACGTCGGTCGGTAACACCCGGCTGGAGACGTGGCGCTCGGACCTGGTGCGCACCCAGGAGTACGGCCGCGTCGACGCGCTGGTCTCCCCGGGGGCACAGCCGCGCTCCGGGTGCACGCTGCGTTCGTTCGGCTCCGTGCCCACCCGCTCGACGGTGGTGGAGCACTGCCCCGGTGACGCCACCGACCGGATGACCCTGCTCGACCCGGCCCCGTCGGATGCCGCCCGGCCCCAGCAGCAGGGCTCGGTGCTGCTCGGCGCCACCGGGGCCCGGGTGCTGGCGGTGACCGGGCAGGGTGAGGCCGTGCTGCTGCCGGGCAGCGCGCCACGGGTGGCCGTGTACAGCGGTTCGGGAGTGCTGACCAACGAGTACCCCGTGCCGCTGACGCCGGACGACCTGGCTGGACTCGGCGACAGCCCGGTGCAGCTCGGAGCGAACACCGGCTCCGTCATCACGGTCACCGTTGGGTCGACGATGTTGGCGCTGAGTACCACCGACCTCGCACTGCGCTGGAGCACCGCCGGCGTGTTGGGCCGGCCCACCGTGGTGGCCGGCGGGCTGCTGGTACCCACCCCGGGAGCGATCACCGAACTGGACGCCACCACCGGTGACCTGCGGCGAACGATCACGATCGACCGGGGCACCGACCGTGGGGGCGGCGACAGTCGGGTGAACCTGGCCGCGGCCGGATCGGTGGTGCTGGAGCAGCGCGGGTCGACCCTGGTGGCGCTGGGGTCCTGAGCAGTGCACCACGTGCGCACGGGCAGCGGCAGGCAGTCAGCGCCCGACCTGCCTCGCTCAGCCCGCGGTGATCACGGCCAGCTCCGCCCCGTCGTCCCAGTGCGCGAGCAGGTTCACGGCGAGCTGACGGTAGGCGTCGGCGCCCTTGTTCCGGCGACCGGTGAGCACCGAGCTGCCCGAGGCCGAGGCCTCGGCAAAGCGCACCGTGCGCGGGATTGGCGGGTCGAGCAACGGCACGCCGTAGCGGCCGGACACATCGACGAGCACGTCGCGGCTGTGCGTGGTGCGGGCGTCGTACAGGGTGGGCAGCACCCCGAGCAGCGTGAGTGTGGGGTTGGTGATGGCCTGCACGTCGGCCACGGTACGCAACAGCTGACCCACCCCGCGGTGGGCGAGCGTCTCGCACTGCAACGGCACGAGCACCTCGTCGGCCGCGGTCAGGCCGTTGAGGGTGAGCACCCCGAGCGAGGGCGGGCAGTCGACCAGCACCACGTCGAACCCGGAGTTGACCGTCCCCAAGGCGCGTTTGAGGACGAACTCGCGGCCTGCCCGCATGAGCAACATCGCCTCGGCCCCGGCGAGGTCGATGGTGGCGGGCAGCAGGGTGGGTCCCTCAGCCGTCTCCAGCAGCACGTCGGACGCGGGCACATCACCCAGCAGCACCTCGTGCACCGATGCCGTCAGCGCATCCGGGTCGTAACCCAGCGAGAAGGTCAGCGACGACTGCGGATCGAGATCGACCAGCAGCACGCGGCGCCCGGCAGCGGCCAGCGCCGCTCCCAGCGAGGCCACCGTCGTCGTCTTGGCCACCCCGCCCTTCTGGTTGGCCACTGCCAGCGTCCGCGTCACGCGCAGATGGTCGCACGAGCCAGGTTGCGACCGAGCCTGGTGTGACCCGCTCGACTGGCGCGGATGCCGCAGCGGGCCGACCCTGGTGGGGTGGCAGACATCGACGACCTGGGGCTGTTCGGCCCCCACAGCGTGAGCTGGCGCGTCCAGGCCGACCCGGTGGCGGGGGCCGGCGGGCTGAGCGCCCTGTTCCTGCAGGCACTGCACCCGTTGGCGATGGCGGGGGTGTTCGAACACTCCAGCTACGACGCCGATTTCTGGCCACGCTTTCAACGCACGGCCCAGTACGTCACCACCGTGAACTTCGGGACGACCTCCGACGTGCAGGCCGTGGCCGCCAGGGTTCGCCGGATGCACCGCGCCGTGCGCGGAACCGACCCGGTCACCGGCCGCATGTACTCCGCGAGCAGCCCCGAGCTGATCACCTGGGTGCACGTCACCGAGGTGCACGGTTTCCTCACCGCGGTGCAGCGCGGCGGGCTGGGGCTCAGCGGTGACGAGGAGGACACCTACTACCGCGAGCAGGTGCGCGCCGCGGAACTGCTGGGTGCCACCGAGGTGCCCGCCAGCCGGGCCGAGGTCGCAGCGTACTTCCACCAGCTGCGGCCCCAGCTGGTGTGCACCGCATCCACCCGCAACGGGGCCGGCCTGCTGCTGGCCCCGCCCATGCCGTGGCGGGTGCGGCTGCTCACGCCGGCGCGCCCGGCCTGGGCGGGGCTCGCCGCACTGGGTTTCTGCCTCATGCCGCGGTGGGCCCGGCGGCTGTATCGGCTGCCTGGGCTGCCCACCACGGACCTCGGCGCCACTGTCGCGCTGCGCGCCCTGCGCCTGGCCGCCCTGCGGCTGCCCGAACACCGCCGGGTCGGTCCACCAGTGTTGGCGGCGCGGGCGCGGGCCGCGGCTCACGCGAGGTAGTCACCGAGCGTGTCGTTGAGCTGGGCCGACCGCGTGCGCTCAGGCCCACCACTGGGTCCACAGCAAGACCGCGGTCACCACCAGCACCACCGTGGCCCCCGCGGTGGTGTGCTCCGCGCGCCGGTCGGCCCACACCTGGACCCCGACCACCACCACGGCCGCTACCAGGTGGGCCACCACCGCACCAGTGCCGGGACCCTGCACACTTCGGCGCGCCGACAACACGGCCGCGCCGAGCACCACCGCGGCCAGCACCACGACCCCGGCGGCCACCGTCCCGCTGACGGCGCGCAGCACCCTCACGTCGCCAACCCCGCCCACGGCTCGAGCTGGGGGGCGGCGCTGCGGCCCTCCGGGCAGCTGCGGCGCAGGTCGCACCACGAACACTGACCGCCTGGGCTCGGCGGGAACAGCGCCTCGTTATCACCTCCCGCCGCCAGCGCATCGGTCGCGGCGGCGATATCCTGCGCCTGCTCCTCGGCGCGCCGCAGCTGTCGCTCCAACGAGGCGGCCGTGTGATCGAAGGCGTGTACCTGCCCCGTTGGCAGGTGGTGCAGCTCCACCCGCCGGGTGGGCCGGCGCAGGGTGCGGCGGGTGGCGAGCACGTACAGCGCCAGCGCCTGCGAGGTACGCGCGTCGTCGTCGGACAGGGGGCGGCGGCCGGTCTTGTAGTCCACGACCACCACCTCGGCCCCGTCCGGGGCAGCGGAATTGGCCCGGGTGTCGAGCCGGTCGACCCGGCCCTCGACGACGAGCGTGCCCACCGGCGCCGCCACCCACCGTTCGAGGCCGACGGCCTCCACCTGCGCGGGGTCACGCTCGCTGAGGTAATCGGCCACCCAGTCCTGGGCCCGCTCACGGTAGCGGGCCTGCTGTTCGATGTCGGCGAAGCCCTCCCCCGACCACGCTCGGGCCACGGCGGCGCGGGCGGCATCGACCGTGCGGCGTCGTGGGGGTGATTCATAGAAGGTGCGGAGCGCGGAATGCACCACCGCACCCAGCGTGCTGTGTGCCCATGCACCACCACGCGGGGGCGGCGGTCGGTCGAGGTAGGTCATCCGGTAGCGGCGTCGGCAGCTGGCCCAGGTGGACAGCTTTGACGGGGTGACCTTGAGCAGCCTGGCGGGCATCCCGTCGAAGCCGAGCTGGTCGTTCACCCGCTCACGCCCCCGTCACGAAGCCGCGCACCGAATCCGCCACCAGCTGGACGGCAATGGCCGCCAGCAGCAGACCGGCGACCCTGGCCAGCAGGGTGATGCCGCTCTGCCTGATCACCCGGATGATCACTCCGGAGTACCGCAGGAACAGAAAATCACCGCGTGGATGGTGAGGATCGCCGCGGCCAGCGCGAGGTACGAACCGACCTGGCCGTTCGCGTCCCGCACGTAGACGATCGTGGCGGCGATGGCACCGGGCCCGGCCAGCAGTGGCGTGCCCAGCGGCACCAGCGCGACGTTGACGTCCTCCGCGCCCTGCGGCTGCGTGTTCTCCTTGCCGGTGAGCAGGTCCAGCGCGATGAGCAGCAGCAGCCCGCCCGCCCCCTGCAGCGCGGGGATGCCGATGCCCAGGTAGCTGAGGATGGCCCCACCGGCCAGCGCAAACCCGCCGATCACTCCGAGCGAGACGGAGACTGCTTGCGCCGCGGCACGCTGCCGGGCGGCGGGGCTCTTGCGACCCACCAGGCTGAGGAACACGGGAATGCTGCCCGGCGGGTCCATGATCACGAAGAGGGTGATGGTGGCGCTGACGTAGAGCGTGACGTCGAACAGGCTCATCCGCGCATCGCAGGTCCGTACACGACGGGCACGCCGCTGGCCCGGGAGACGAGTTCGTCGTACTGCTCGACAGCGGTGGTCTCATCGCCGAGGCGCACGGTTTTGTTCGTTCCGTGGTAGTCGCTGGAACCGGTGGATACGAGGCCCAGCTCCGCCGCCATGCCGCGCAGCAACACCCGGTCGGCGGCCGCGTGGTCCAGGTGATCGACCTCCAGGCCCACCAACCCGGCCTCGGCCAGCTCGACAATGGCGGCCACGGACAGCAGCCCGCCGCGCGTCCGGGCGCGGCAGTGCGCGAGGGTGCTCGACCCGCCGGCGGCCGCCACGATGCGGACGGCGTCGAGCAGGGGGATGTCCTGCTTGTCCTCGTAGTACCCACCCGCGCGGGAGAGCACGCCGGCGAACGCCTCCTCCATGCTGGTGACGACACCGGCCCCGATCAGCGCCCGCCCCAGATGCGGTCGCCCCCCCGCCTCCCCGGCCGCCGCCAGCACCGCATCGGGCTCGATGGGCAGGCCGTCGGCGGCCATCCGCTCCGCCATGACGCGTAGCCGACGCACCCGCTCGCCCCGCAGCCGCACGAGCTCGGCCGCCAACTCGGGATGGGCTGGGTCGACCAGGTGCGCCAGCAGGTGAACCGTCACCTCGCGGCCCGACTCACCGACGGCCTCGCAGGAGAGCTCCACACCCCGCACCAGCGCCATCCCCGTCGGCAGCGCGGTCACCGCCTCGTCCCAGCCTGCCGTTGTGTCGTGGTCGGTGATGGCCATGACGTCGAGCCCGGCAGCCGCACCGGCACATACGAGCTCTGCCGGCGAATCAGTTCCGTCGGAGGCGGTGGAGTGAGCGTGGAGGTCGATGAGCACGGCCCCAGTGTGGCGTATGGGGCCGACACACCGTGCGCTGCGGCCACGCCGGAGCGGGCGCGAGGCAGCTACTGCTCGCCGAACACCAGGACCGTCAGGTCATGGCGTACGTGGTCGCCCCACGGCATGTACTTCAGCCGCGAGAGCGCCTGATCCTGCCCCGCCGATTCGACCTTCATCGTCGCGTAGCCCAACAGACGCCCTGCCGGGGTGTGCACGAAGGTGAGGTCGGTCACCTTGCCCAGCGGCATCATCGTCACCGTCTTGGTGAAGATGCCCTGCGTCATGAGCATCCGCTCGGTGGTGACCTCGAACCGTTCCACCCACCACGCGCGCAGGTGGAACGCCAACTGCACCAGGACCCCGACGGACGCCCACCACAGCACGTTCTGCAGGATGGCCTGGTTGTCGGGCAGCGCGAACTGGAGCATCAGCAGCAGCGTCGTCAGCCCGGCGGCGCGGGCGACCGGAACGATGAGGCATGCCGAGTGCCTGCGCACAGAGATCCGGGCTTCCTCCCCGGGAATCAGGTACTCCAGGCTGCCCCACCGCACGTGCGCACCACCGCAGACGTCAGAACAGTGAGGTGACGAAGGTCGACATCGACTGCGCGGCGGTGGCCAAGACCCCGCCCGCCCCGCGGACCGCGGTCGCAGACTGCACCGGCGAAGTGATCACGTAGAAGATCACGAAGGCGAGCACGAGGAAGCCAGCGAGCTTCTTGACGTCCACAGAACCTCCCCGTCACCTCGGCGAGCGGCTACCCCCGTCGAGAGAGTTGTACCCCATTCGGGCCAGCGGTACGGCTGCGCCACGCCGGGGACGGCCACACCGGCCGTGCTCCCTCACGCCTTCGGCTCCGGTCGGCCGGGCTGATCGCCGCCCCGTCCGCGCACCGCCCGGGCCTGCCCGTACGAGCGCTTGGGCACCATGACCTTGCGGCGGAATACGCAGACGATCGTGCCGTCCTGCTTGTAACCCGTGGTCTGCACGTGGACGACTCCGCGGTCGTCCTTGGACTTCGACTCGGTCTTGTCCAGCACCTCGGTCTCGCCGTAGATCGTGTCACCGTGGAATGTCGGCTTGAGGTGTTTGAGGGAGGAGACCTCGAGGTTGGCGATGGCCTTGCCGCTGACGTCGGCGACGCTCATGCCGAGCAGCAGCGAGTAGATGTAGTTGCCCACCACCACGTTCTTGCCGAAGTCGGTGGTCGCCTCCGCGTAGTGGCTGTCCAAGTGCAGCGGATGGTGGTTCATAGTGATCAGGCAGAACAGATGATCGTCGTACTCGGTGACCGTCTTGCCCGGCCAGTGCTTGTACACGGCACCGACCTCGAACTCCTCGTAGTACCGACCGAACTGCACCGTCGATCTCCTGTCCGTCAGCGTGCGCACCATCGGGAAGGGCCAGTCTGACGGATCGCCGAGTAGCGTCGGCCAGCGGCCCGCCGACCAGCGGCGGACCTCGTCCTCCTGGAGGTGTCCGTGCCCACGTTGCCCTCACTGCGGCCTCCCTCGCGCGGCGTCCGAACGGATCCCCCGGCGCGCAGCCTCCCGCCAGTCAAGTCTGACGCCATGGTCGACTGCGCGGTGTACGTCTCCGGCCACCGGCTTCCCGGTGCCTACAGCCACGCGGAGGCGCGTGCCGAGGTCCGCCGCCGCGGTGCGGGGTTCGTCTGGGTGGGCCTGCACGCCCCGGACGAGGGACAGATGACCAGTGTGGCCGAGACCTTCGGGTTGCACGACCTGGCCGTGGAGGACGCGGTCCACGCCCACCAGCGGCCCAAGCTGGAGCGCTACGACGAGACGCTGTTCATGGTGCTCAAAACGGTGCGCTACGTAGCGCACGAGTCCATCGCCACGGCCAGGGAGATCGTGGAGTCGGGTGAGGTGATGGTGTTCGTCGGCGTCGACTTCGTGGTGACGGTGCGCCACGGCAACCACTCCGAGCTGGGCACCCTGCGCAGGACCATGGAGGGCGACCCCGATCAGCTCGCGCTGGGACCCGCCGCGGTGTTGCACAGCATCGCCGACCACGTCGTCGACTCCTACCTCGAGGTGGCCGACGCCGTCGAGGGCGACATCGACGCCCTGGAGGAGCAGATCTTCTCCCCCCGCACAAGCGTGGACATCGAGCAGATCTACCTGATGAAGCGCGAGGTGGTCGAACTGCGGCGGGCCGTAGCGCCCCTGGGCATCCCGCTCAAGCACCTGGTGGCCGACCGCAGCACCCTGCTGCCCAAGGAGATCCGCCGGTACTTTCGCGACGTGGACGATCACCAGACGGCCGTGGCCGAGCGGGTGTCCACCTACGACGAGGTGCTCACCTCACTGGTCGACGCCGCCCTGGCGAAGGTGACCGTGCAGCAGAACACCGACATGCGCAAGATCACCTCGTGGGCCGCGATCATCACGGTGCCGACGATGATCGCGGGCATCTACGGGATGAACTTCGACAACATGCCCGAGCTGCACTCGCAGTACGGCTACTACGTGGTGCTCGCGGTCATGGCGCTGGCCTGCGGTGCACTGTTCCGCGGTTTCCGACGCAACGGGTGGCTGTAAGCCATACCGCCGCAACGCCTGCGCCTTCACCCTGCCATTGACATCCGTGATTTCCGGAGTCGCCGTCCTCGCCATCGGCGCAACCCGCTGGCGGTCGACGGGGAGATCCGACAAATCTGTTCGAAGGCGGTTCATGCCCACGTGAACGGGATGCCGTGCCCGCCGCCGTGGCCGAGCAACACCTGTTGGGGCGCGTGTGGCCACAGCTGCAACCGCAGCTCGAAGCGGAAGCCGGTGCCCGCCCGCACCGACTCGTAGACCAGCAGCGCCAGCGGAGCGTCCACGGTGGCCCGCGCCGCTGCCTCGGCCAGCACTGCGCGCCCCCGCTCCCGGTCGGCGAGGTTCACGTACTGCCATACCACCGAGTGCCACACCACGGTGAGCTGCCCGGGATGGCACCCGGCCAGCTCCACCGCCAGGAAGTCAGGCCCCGACTCCCGCCGCACCGTAACCGGTTCCGCGGCGTCCAGGTCCAGCGCGGAACGCAGCCGATCCCACCGCACCGCGTCCGACGGCCAGACGAACGAGCACAGGTGCGCCCGACCGTCCGTGGTGGCGGAATCCACGGGGTGCAGGTCCGGGCGCAGGTTCAGGCCCGCGCTGGCCCCCACCTCCAAGAGCCGCACCCCGAGCCCATCCGCGTGCTGGGCGGCAACCTGCAGCCCGCCCCACAGCGGGGCGCTGCGGCCCACTTCGTTGGTCTGGACCGCCGTGGCTCGCACCCACCATGCGGCCAGCTCGGTGTGATCCTGCAACGCCTGCCGAGCATCCGACCACAGCGACTCCAGCCGAGGTTGTCCACCGACCGTGGGGTAGTGCAACGCCAACCGGGGTGCCCTCCTGGTGAGCACCAGCCGGTGCAGCGCAGCGGCCAGCCGCAGCCCGGGGACCGAGCCCGGTGGGTCGTGCTCGGCTCCCGCCAGCACCTGCGCGGTGATGCCACCGGCCGTCAGGTCGTCGGCCGCCTCGACGAGCAACCGGTGCGTCAACGGGCAGGTGGGGTGGCAGTGCGCCGCGCTGCTGCGCAGCTGGTCAGCCAGCTTCACAGGCTCACGGCCGAGCGCTGCGGGTCGCGGACGTCGACTTCGGCCTGCGACCAGGCGTCACGCAGCGCGTCGGCTCCCCGCAGCCGCACCCAGGCGGCCTCGGTGGCGGTGACCGGCACGACGTCGAGGAAGCGCACCTCCTCCTGCTCGTCCCCCAACTCCAGCGGTGGCACGCCCGAACCGCCCAGCAGCACCGCGGTGAACGCCGAACCCGCCCACAGGGGCTCACCCAGGTCGACGAGCGCGTCGGGCGCAAGCACCAGGCCCTCCACCACCGGGGTCGCGGCCAGGACCGCGAGCGAGCGCAGCACCCCGTCCACCCCGCCACGCACGCTGAGCACCAGCTCGGCCCGCGGCCCCCGGACCGGCTTCCTCGGAACAGCGGACTCGGCGGGCTCGCCCATGGGGTGCCGTGCGCACCCGACGGTGACGTAGTGCACCAGCCGTTCGGCGTCGGGCCCGAAGCGGAGCACGTCCAGCTGCGCCACCCCGAGGAACGTCACCGAAGCACGCGCGGGCTCACCCGGCCCCAGGTTGGTGCGCAGGTACGCCTGGACAGCTCCGACGACGTCGTCCACGCCCCCATTCAACCGCGCGCGGGGCTGGGCGGCACCAACGCAGCTCGCATCGCTTGCCCCTGCTGCACCCGATCGACCACCCGGCGTGGGATCCCGCGCCAAAGGCCAGATCCGGTGCACCACAGACAATGCCGCACCACAGACAATGCCGCGCCGCAGGCAATGCCGCACCGCAGGCGAATGGCCACCCAATCCCGGGCGGCGGCGGGCGCCGAGTTCAGCCCAGGGTGAGGTTGCGGCCCGAGTGCTGGTCGAAGAGGGCGATCTTCTCGGCGTCGAACCACAGCTCCACGTCGTTGCCCTCCCGCGCGGCGGACTCCACCGACAACCGGGTCACCACCTGCGTGCCGTCGCCGAGCTCCCCGAGCCCCGCGTCGGCCGCCAGCTCCTCCAGCTCGGCCGAGCTGGCCCTGCCGCCCTCGAGGGTGAAGTAGGCGTATTTGTCCGAGCCCATCGACTCCAGCACGTCCACGTGCGCCTGGAAGGTCGTGCCGCTCGCGCGCTGGTGTTCGTCCAGCAACGCCGCGTCCTCGAAGTGCTCGGGCCGAATCCCCATGATCACCTCACCGGAAGAACCGGCGGACTCCACCTTGCGGCGTACGGAGTCGGGTAAATCGAACGAGCCCATCGGGGTGCGCAGCTGGCCGCCCTCCAGCGAGCCGGGCACGAAGTTCATCGACGGCGAGCCGATAAACCCGGCGACGAACAGGTTCTGCGGGTGCTCGTACAGCTCCTGCGGCGAACCCAGTTGCTGGACCAGTCCACCGCGCATCACCACCACCCGGTCGCCCAGGGTCATCGCCTCGGTCTGGTCGTGGGTGACGTACACGGTGGTAGTGCCCAGGCGCTGTTGGATGCGCGAGACCTCGGTGCGCATCTGCACGCGCAGTTTGGCGTCGAGGTTGCTCAACGGCTCGTCCATCAGGAAGGCCTTGGGGTTGCGGACGATCGCCCGGCCCATCGCCACCCGTTGCCGTTGGCCGCCGGACAGGTTGGCCGGCCTCCGGTCGAGGTGTTGGGTGAGGTCGAGGATCTTGGCCGCGTCGTCGACCTTCTTCGTGATGTCGGCCTTACTCATCTTGGCCAGCGTCAGCGGAAAGGCGATGTTGTCGCGCACGGTCATGTGCGGGTAGAGCGCGTAGGACTGGAACACCATGGCGATGTCCCGGTCCTTCGGCGCCTTCTCGTTCACCCGCTCCCCGGCGATGCGCAGCTCACCGGAACTGATGTCCTCCAGCCCGGCGATCATGTTCAGCGTCGTCGACTTCCCGCAGCCCGACGGGCCGACCAGGATGACGAACTCACCGTCGGCGACGGTGATGTCGACGTCGCTCACCGCCAGCGCACCGTCGGGAAACCGCTTGGTCACCTTTTCGAGCACGATCTCGGCCACGGTCTACCCCTTCACCGCGCCGGAGGTCAACCCGGCGACAATTCGACGTTGGAAGAACAGCACGAACACGATGATCGGAATGGTGATCACCATCGCCGCGGCGGCGATGGACCCGGTGGGCTCCTCGAACTGCGAGCTGCCGGTGAAGTTCGCGATGGCGGCCGGCACGGTGCGCGCGTTGTCGGTGGAGGTGAGCGAGATCGCGAGCAGGAAGTCGTTCCAGGCGAAGATGAACACCAGGATCATGGTGGTGACAATGCCCGGTGCGGCCAGCGGCGCCACCACCTTGCGGAAAGCCTGGGCCGGCGTCGCCCCGTCCATTTTGGCCGCCTTCTCCAGCTCCCAGGGGATCTCCCGGAAGAACGCCGACAGCGTGTAGATCGCGAGCGGTAGCGCGAACGTGATGTACGGCAGTATCAGTCCCGGCCAGGTGTCGAACAGGCCCACCTTGCGCTCGATGTCGAACAGTGGGCTCACCAACGAGATCTGCGGGAACATCGCGATCAGCAACGACATGCCCACCAATGCCTTCTTACCGGGGAAATCGAGCCGCGCCACCGCGTAGGCGGCCATCGTCCCGAGGATGACCGCGATCACCGTCGTGATGAGGCCGATGCCGATGGAGTTGATGAGCGCGTTGGTGAACTCGCTGGTCTGGAAAATCCCGCGGTAGTTGTCGAAGGTCAACGACCGCGGGACGAAGCTGCCGTCGGTGACCGTCCCCGCGGTCTTCAACGACAGGCTGGCGATCCAGGCCACCGGTATCAGTGCGTACAACACCACCAGCAGGTTCACCACGGACCAGCCCGCCTTGCGGCGCGGCGTATCGGCGACGGCCATCTCAGCGGCCTCCTTGCGAGTCGGATCCGGGCGCGGACGCACCGAACAGCTTGATGAACAGGAACGCGATGAGCGCGACGCTGAGGAAGATGAGCACGCTGATCGCCGAACCGATCCCCAGGTTGAACGCCTTGAACAGGTTGTCGTATCCCAGGATCGACACCGAGGCGGTGTTGTTGTTGCCCTTGGTGAGTACGTAGATGTTGTCGAACACCCGGAAGGCATCCAATGTGCGGAACAGCAGCGCAACCAGGATCGCCGGCTTCATCAGCGGCAGGATGATCCGCCGCAACCGGGTCCACGCACCCGCCCCGTCCAGCTGGGCGGCCTTGAGCAGGTCGTCGGGCACCAGGGCGAGGCCGGCGAGGAGCAACAGCGCCATGAACGGCGTCGTCTTCCACACCTCGGCAACGATCGTGATGGCCAACGCGGGGAGCTGTTGGGTCAGTGGCGCGCTCCCGGACGGGAGCAGGTTGGCGAGATAACCCGTGCCGGGCGTCCACGCGTAGTTCCAGCTGTACGCGGCGGCCACCGTCACGATGCCGTAGGGGATCAACACCACGGTGCGGACGGTGCCCCTGCCCACCAGCGTCCGGTGCATGATGAGCGCGAGCAGCAACCCGAGCACGAACTCGATGATGACCGAGATGATCGTGATGCCGATCGTGACCAGGAACGCCGTCCACCAGAAGTTGGAGCTGAGCGCCGCGCCGTAGTTGCTCAGCCCGACGAAGGTCTTCTCGGCAGGAAATCGGAGGTCGTAGCGCTGCAGGCTCAGCCAGATGGCGTAGCCGATGGGGTAGGCGGTGACCAGGATCATCACCACCGCCGCAGGCGCGATCAGCATGAGCCCAAGCCTGCGTTCCGCCTGCTGGCCCTCCGAGCGGCCGTTCGTTCGTTGCGCGGCGTCACCGACCCGCGCTGCGGCGTCTGGCGACGCGGTTGCCGTGCTCATGGGACCAGCCCTTCGGATTTGACGGCCTTGCGCACCAGATCGGCGAACTCGGCTGCGGCGGTGGCCGGATTGATCTCGGCCGGCGGGTTGAGCGCGGACGCGAGCAGGATCGAGATGCTCTGGTACGCCGGGGTCAACGGCCGCACCGCAGCGTTGTCCACCGCGGCCTTCACTTCCTTCCACGCCGGGTAGGCGGCCTGGAAGGAGGGGTCGCTGTACAGGGCCTCCAGCGTCGGGGGCACACCACCGTCGACCGCGTTGCGCAACTGGTTGGCCGGATTGCGCAGGCAGGTGATGGCGGCGAACGCCTCGTCCGGATGCGGGCTGGTGGTGCTCACCCCGAGGTTGAGCCCGCCGATGGTGACCTTGGCCGGCTGGCCGGGCGTCACCGCCGGGAAGGTGGTGTAGCCGAAGACGTCGCCCACCTTCTTACCGGTATCGGTCGTCGAGGGGTTGCCGTTGGCGTCGATGAACGACCCGCCGCCGTTGGTCTTCATGCCCGGAATCACGAACGGGTAGTTGATCTCGAAGGCGGCCTTGCCCGATTCGAACGCCAGGCGCCCCGTTCCCTCGTCGCGCTGCGAGAGCGATGGGTCTGCCCCCTTCGCGGTGGCGATCTTGTTCATGATCTGCAGTGCCTTCGTCGCGGCGTCCCCGTCTCCGATCGTGACGGTGGTGCCGTCGGGGCCGACGATCGACCCGCCCGCGCTGGCGAGCAGGGTGTTGAACCACACCACGATGCCCTCGTACTGCGCGGCCTGCACCTCGATCCAGCTGGGCCGGTTCTGCCCCGCCAGCTCCTCGGCAACGGTGATCAGCTGGTCCCAGGTCTGGGGCGGCGGCCCGCCGGGCATGAGGTCTTTTCGGTAGAACAGCAGCTGGGTGTTGGTGTTGAGCGGCGCCGCATAGAGCGTGTTCTTCCACGTACCGGTGGCCAATGGCCCAGCGAGCGTTCCGTCCTTGACCTGCGCCGTCTGCTGCGGTGAGAACGGCCTGATCCAGCCGGCCTCCGCGAATTCCGCGGTCCACGTCACGTCGAGCGCGGTGATGTCGATGGAAGGGTCGTTGCCGACGATGCGGCGAGCGAGCTGGAGCCGCTGGTCGTCGGCCTGTTTGGGCAACGTCTGTTGGACGACTCGGTACTTGCCACCCGAGGAGGCAGTGCAATCCGCCGCCGCCTGGGCGTACTGCTTCGCGCCGTCAGCGGGGGTGTAGAAGTTCAGCACCACCGCATTGCTGCCCGACGACGAGCAGGCCGCGACCAGCGGCGCCACCACCACCGCGGTGACGGCGAGCGCGATCAACCGGGCTCGTCTCGTCCTGCCGGAACGTAGCACCATCCCGCCACCTCACCACAACACCGCCGCCGAGGAGGAGACCGTGCGGCGACGGTGCAGGCACCTCGACGTGCCGACGACACCGCAGTGCGGCGCCGGGGCCGACCCTCATCAGGCCGGCTGCTGAGCTGAACCTAAGGCGGTGGTGGAGAACTAGCAAGACAAAACGGTGACCTCACCGATTCACTGCTGTGTGGATTCACTGCTGTGTGGGATTCACTGCTGTGTGGGATTCACTGCTGTGTGGCGGGGCCACCCATCGAGAGCCGGGACAGCAGGTCGCGTGCCTGCTCCGCGCTGCGCGGCTCGCACAGCACGTCGTAACGTCCGGCCACCAACTGCATCGTGGAGGAGAAGTCGCGCTTGCCCTGGGTTGCGCCGTAGGTGATCGCGCCCGAGATGACGCCGAACACGACACCGACGAGCACGCCGGTCAGCAGGGGGCCGGCCAGGCCGCCGCCGCTGAACAGGCTGAGCAGCAGCCCGACGAACACCCCCAGCCAGGCACCGGACGCCGCGCCGGCCGTGAGCACCCTGCTCCACGTGAGGCGCCCCGTCACCCGTTCGACCTGCATCAGGTCGACCCCGACGATGGTGACGTCCTGCACCGAGAACTCGCTGTCGGACAAGAAGTCCACCGCGCGCTGCGCCTCGGCGTAGGCGGGGTAGGAGCCGATCGGCCAACCGGTGGGCGGCGTCGGCGTGGGGAGACCTTTGCGCTGCGGTCCCATCCCGGACGACATCGGGGACGACATCGGGCTGGTCATCTGCATGTTCCTCCACCGTGCGGGTCGTGCTCGGCTGTTGGGACGTCCATTCTGCCGTCCATTCTGCACCGACAACGCCCCGGGCACCGTGATCGTGCCCGGGCGGCGGGGCCGCTCGGTGGTTGCGCGCCGGGCCGCTCGATGGTTCAGCGGCGGGCCGCTCGATGGTTCAGCGGCGGGCCGCTCGATGGTTCAGCGGCGGGCCGCGTACTCCCTCAGCAGGCCACGACTGATGATCGTCTTCTGGATCTCCGACGTACCCTCACCGATCAGGAGAAACGGGGCTTCGCGCATGAGCCGTTCGATTTCGTACTCCTTGGAGTAGCCGTAGCCGCCGTGGATGCGGAAGGCCTGGGTGGTGACCTCGGCGCAGTACTCGCTGGCCAGCAGCTTGGCCATGCCGGCCTCGACGTCGTTGCGCTTGCCGGAATCCTTCAGCCTGGCTGCGTTGACCATCATCAGGTGGCTTGCCTCGACCTTGGTGGCCATCTCGGCGAGCTGAAATGCGATGGCCTGGTGCGCCGCGATCGGCTTGCCGAAGGTTTCGCGCTGCTGTGCGTACTCCACGGCCAGCTCGAACGCGCGGATGGAGATGCCGCACGCGCGAGCGGCCACGTTCACCCGCCCGACCTCGACGCCGTCCATCATCTGCGCAAAGCCCCTGCCTGGCACCCCACCAAGGATGTCGTCGGCGCCGGCCCGGTAGCCGTCGAACACCAGCTCGGTGGTGTCGACGCCCTTGTAGCCCATCTTCTCGATCTTGCCCGGGATGGTGAGGCCCGGCTTCACCTCACCGAAACCCGTGGGCTTCTCCACGAGGAACGCGGTGAGGTTCTGGTGCGCCTTCTCCGCCCCCTCGTCCGTCTTCACCAGCACTGCCACCAGGGTGGAGCTGGCACCGTTGGTGAGCCACATCTTCGCACCGTCGATGACGTAACCCCCGTCGGCGTCGGTGCGGGCGCGGGTGCGGATGGCCGCGACGTCGGAGCCGAGGCCCGGCTCCGACATGGAGAACGCGCCGCGCACCTCACCGGCCGCCATCGCGGGCAGGTAGTGGGCGCGTTGCGCTGGCGTTCCGTGCTGGATGAGCATGTACGCGACGATGAAGTGCGTGTTGATCACCCCGGACACGCTCATCCAGCCACGGGCGATCTCCTCGACCACCAGCGCGTACGTCAGCAGGCTCTCGCCCAGCCCGCCGTACTCCTCGGGGATCATGAGGCCGAACAGCCCGAGCTGCTTCATCCCGTCCACGATGTCCTGCGGGTAGGTGTCGGTGTGCTCGAGCTCCTGGGCGCGCGGGATGATCTCCTTGTCCACGAAGGTGCGCACCGTGGACAGGATCTCCCGCTGAACCTCGGTGAGCTCAGCGGTCTGGGCGAGGCGGGTCATCACGCACTCCTTCGCAGCGGGACGCACGCCGGGTGGAGAAACCCGGCGTCGGGTTGCCCTGAGTATGGCCGCTGCCGACCCGCTCCGCGGCGTGACGGCCCGACTCAGCAGGATCGCGGTCAGCAGGGCGGCCCCGACTCAGCTGTCCGCCTCGGCGGCGGCCTCCTGCTCGCTGGCGGCTCCGTCGGTGCTCAGCTGTCCGCGGGAGTTCTCCAGGTGCGCGCGCACGAACCAATGGAACTGCTCGAGCTCGCCAGAATGCCCGATGAGCAGGTCCTCGGTGATCGGGTCGAGGTCGCCGACCTGCTCGATCGCGTCGCGGTTGCTGGAGATCACCCCGGTGTAGACCACGTCGAGCGCGCCCAGGTGCGCGATGGCGGTCGCGCGGCCGACGGAGTAGTCCTGCCAGCTGCGGTCAGCGACGATCGATCCCGGCGTGCCCTTTGGCGAACCGCCGAGGGTGGCGATCCGTTCGGCGACCGCGTCGGCGAACCCGCGGACGGCGTCCACCTGTGGGTCGATCATCTCGTGTACAGCGATGAAGTTCGGGCCCACCACGTTCCAGTGGACGTGCTTGAGCGTGAGGTGCAGATCGTTGTAGGCGTGCAACCGGTCCTGCAGGACATCGGCCACTGTGCCGCCGTCCTTGGTCGACATGCCGGGCACGGTGTACGAGGGAGTTGTTTTCTCGGCCATGGACAGCGACGTTAGGACGCACACCGGGCGGGCGCAGAACGAAGCTGGTGCACCGCGCCGGTGATCACCCGTGCGATAGTCGGCCGCATGGTCGGCGCGAGCGCGCACCCACCCGCGTCGCGGCAGTCCCTCGACGCCGCCCTGCGCAAGGCCGCAGCCGTCTGGGTGCAGCCTGACGGCCACGCCAGTCGCCTGGTGTGGGCACTGTGGTCGCCGCGGCCACCGCACGCCGGCCACCTGCTGGTGGCCTGCGGAGGCTCCGACCAGACCGTGCCCGGCTTGGTGGACGGCGCCGGGGTCACCGTCGTCGTCGCGCGCTCCGGCACCCGCGCCGCCCTGACCGTGGTGACCGGCACCGCCAAGCTGATCCTCCCCGATGCACCTACGGTGGCCGCCCTGGCCGCCGCGCGCCGCAACGCCGAGCCGGGGTGGGCGCACGTGTTCACGCTGCCGCTGCTGGGTACCTGAGGGTAACGCCGCTGCCGGGGCGATAACCTCCCTGCCATGGCGGCGGTGAGCAAGGTGTTCGTGGCCAGGATCGCCGGTTTGGTGGTGCTGGGTCCCGACGGAGAGTCGGTCGGGCGAGTGCGTGACGTCGTGATCACGGCGCGCACCACCCGACAGCAGCCCAGGGTGCTCGGCCTGGTGGTCGAGCTGGCCACGCGCAAACGGATCTTCGTGCCCATGCTGCGGGTGACGGCCGTCGAGCCCACTTCGGTCACCCTCACCACCGGCAACGTCAGCCTGCGCCGCTTCACCCAGCGCCCCACCGAGGTGCTGGTGCTGGGCCAGGTGCTCGACGCCCGGGTCACGGTCACCGACCCCGACCACGCCGGGCCGGCGGTGGTGACCGACGTGGCCATCGAGGCCACCCGTAGCCGGGACTGGGTGGTCAGCAAGGTGGCCGTACGCGCCCAGCGGGCCCGCCTCGCCCGCCGGGCTGCGGTGACCGTGGTCGGCTGGGACGCCGTCGACGGGCTCACGCCATCGGACATGGCACTGCCCGGGCAAGGCGCACACCACCTGATCAGCCAGTTCGACGGTATGCGGGCGGCTGACGTGGCCCAGGCGCTGCACGAGCTGCCGATCAAGCGCCGCCACGAGGTGGCGGAGGCGTTGGACGACGAACGCCTGGCGGACGTGGTCCAGGAGCTACCCGAGACCGACCAGACCGACCTGCTCATGCACCTCGAACTCGAACGCGCGGCCGACGTGCTGGAGGCGATGGACCCCGACGACGCAGCCGACCTGCTCGGCGAGCTGCCCGACGTCGAGGCCGAGGCTTTGCTGGAGTTGATGGATCCCGCGGACTCGGGCCCGGTTCGGCGCCTGCTCGAGCACTCCCCCGACACCGCAGGCGGGATGATGACGCCGCAGCCGGTGATGCTCACGCCCAGCGCGACCGTGGCCGAGGCACTGGCCAGGGCACGCAACCCCGACCTGACGCCCGCGCTGTCCAGCCTCGTCTTCGTCGTCCGACCGCCCACGGCCACCCCCACCGGGCGCTATGTGGGTTGCGTGCACCTGCAGCGGCTGCTGCGGGAGCCACCGTCGGCGCTGGTCGGCGGGGTGCTCGACGTCGGCTTGCCACAGCTCTCGCCGGACGCGGTGCTCGGCGAGGTCACCCGGTACTTCGCCACCTACAACCTGGTGTGCGGGCCGGTGGTGGACACCGAGGGGCACCTGCTGGGGGCGGTGACGGTGGACGACGTGCTCGATCACCTCCTGCCCGAGGGCTGGCGCCTGCCCGAGAGCGACGAGCAGGTGACCCATGGCTGAGAGCAGCGCCGGGCGCCAGCGCCTGGACATCCCTCGCACGGCTCGGCGGCTTTCCCTCACCATCGACATGGACGCCGTCGGGCAGGCCAGCGAGCGCATCGCGCGGTTCCTGGGCACCGGCCGGTACCTCGCCATCCAGACGATCCTCGTTGTCGTGTGGATCACGATCAACGTGGTCGCGGTCAGCGTGCGCTGGGACCCGTACCCGTTCATCCTGCTGAACCTGGCGTTCTCCACGCAGGCGGCGTACGCGGCGCCGCTGATCCTGCTGGCGCAGAACCGGCAGGAGAACCGCGACCGGGTGTCGCTGGAGGAGGATCGGGCCAGGGCCGAGCGGACCAAGGCGGACACCGAGTTCCTGGCCCGCGAGATCGCCGCGCTGCGCATCGCGGTCGGCGAGGTGGCTACCCGCGACTACCTGCGTCGCGAACTCGACGAACTCAGGGCGGTGGTGCTCGAGCAGCCCGACGCCGTGGCCGAGCACAAGCGCGGCTGAGTAGCCGCGCCCGTGGCCGGACGCTCACGCGAGCAATGCGGTGAGCGCCGAGTCGAGCCTGCCCAAACCCACGGTTCCCAAGGGCTGCGCGAAGTGCGCGGTGACGCCGGCCAGGTGAGTGTGTGCCGCCACGCGCAGTCGGTCTTGACCCGCTGCGGTGATTACGGCCCGTACCCCCCGGCCGTCCTCGACAGCGGGGTGGCGCTCGACGAGCCCGATCTGCTGCAGGCGCTCCACCAGCCTGGTCAACCCTGAACGCGACAGCAGGACGGCCTCGGCCAGGTCGGTCATCCGCAGGGCGCCGCCGGCCTCCGACAGCTGCACCAGGACGTCGTACGACGCGAGCGACAGACTTTCGGCTTCCAGCAGTTCTGATTCCAGCGTTCTGGTGATCCTGGCGTGGGCGAGCAGGTAGCGGCGCCACACGCGCAGCTCGTGCTGACTCGGCGGGGGCCTGGGTTCGGCACGTTCGGAGCCCGGCGCAGGCGGGAGGTCGGGTGCGGGTCGTGCGAGCATCCGGTGATCGTATGCCGGGCGGCCGCCCGTGCCCGATGTCGAGCACGCCTACGATCAGGGCGTGAGCACCCCGCCGAACCTGCCGAGTTCCGACGCCGTCCGCGCCGCGTTGTCCCGCGTGAACGACCCGGAGATCCACCGGCCCATCACCGAGCTGAAAATGGTGAAGAGCGTGGTCGTCAACGCCGACAGCAGCGTCGACGTCGGGATCTGGCTGACCGTGAGCGGCTGCCCCATGCGCACCGAGATCACCCAGCGGGTCATCAACGCGGTTTCGGATATGGCCGGGGTGGGCAGCGTGCGGGTGGAGCTCGACGTCATGGACGACGCCCAGCGCACCGAGTTGCGCCGCGGCCTGCGCGGCGACGCCGCTGAGCCGGTCATCCCCTTTGCCCAGCCGGGCTCGCTGACCAGGGTGTACGCCGTCGCGTCGGGCAAGGGTGGGGTCGGCAAGTCGAGCGTCACCGTGAACCTTGCCGTGGCGATGGCCGCCAGGGGCCTGTCGGTTGGCGTGCTCGACGCGGACATCTACGGCCACTCCGTGCCCCGCATGCTGGGAACCGATGCCCGACCGACGCAGGTCGACAAGATGATCATGCCGCCGCAGGCGCACGGGGTGAGGCTCATCTCCATCGCCCAGTTCACCCCGGGTAACGCTCCGGTGGTGTGGCGCGGTCCGATGCTGCACCGCGCGCTGCAGCAGTTTCTGGCCGACGTGTTCTGGGGCGATCTGGACGTGTTGCTGCTCGACCTGCCGCCGGGCACCGGTGACGTGGCCATCTCGGTGGCCCAGCTCGTCCCTGGTGCGGAGATCCTGGTGGTCACGACCCCGCAGCAAGCCGCGGCCGAGGTGGCCGAACGCGCCGGGGCCATTGCCCTGCAGACCCGGCAACGCCTGGTCGGGGTGGTGGAGAACATGTCGTGGATGGAGCTGCCGGACGGCACCCGCATGGAGGTGTTCGGCTCCGGTGGAGGTCAGCGCGTATCGGAGAGCCTGACCAAGGCGGTCGGTGCTGACGTGCCGCTGTTGGGTCAGATCCCGCTGGAGACCGCCGTGCGCGAGGGGGGTGACGTGGGGATCCCCATCGTGCTGAGTGCGCCCGACTCCCCCGCTGCGCTGGCGTTGCGGGCGGTGGCCGACCGGCTGACTTCGCGGGCCCGCGGTCTGGCCGGGATGTCGCTGAGCGTGAGCCCGGCGCCCAGCGCCTGATGAGCCCGGCGCCCAGCGCCTGATGAGCCCGGCGCCCAGCGCCTGATGAGCCCGGCGCCCAGCGCCTGATGAGCCCGGCGCGCAGCGCCTGATGAGCCCGGCGCGCAGCGCCTGATGAGCCCGGTGCGCAGCGCCTAATCGGGCCGGTCAGGTGGCGTCGGCGTCGAACGGCGGGCGTTCGCCGCTGGCCAACGGCTGCTCCATGGTGAGCGGGTCCACCGTCTTGGGCTTCGTGATCGACACCGGGGACGCGGCCGAGGCAGCGGTGTCGGCCGCGCCCGCGGAGAACAGCGGATTGGGCTCGCCGTCGAAGAGGTGCTTGGCGATGACGCTCTTCGGCGTGAGCCCGCGCAGCTGCTGCAGGTCGGCCAGTGGCTTGCGCAGCTCGTCGAACTCGGGGCCGAGCTCGTCCTTGAGCTGTTCCCGCGCCCCGGTGGCGTACTCGCGCACCTGCCGGATCGATTTGCCCAACCACGCCGCCGCGGCAGGCAGCCGTTCGGGGCCGAGGATGAACAGCCCGGCGAACAGCAGCACGAGGATCTCGGACACACCGACGTTGCCGAACACGGTCGCCAGCGTACGGCCTCGACCCGATCGGCGTCACCGGCCGGTCGGCGTCACCGGCCGGTCGGCGGGCTCAATCCGAGCGCGGTGTCACCTGGATGTCGACGGTACGACCAGCTCGGACCACCTGGACGGTGACGGCCTGCCCGATCTGCTGCGCCATGACGGCCACGGCCAACTCATCGGCGCCGGACACCGCGCGGTTCCCGACCCTGGTGATGACGTCCCCCTCGACCAGCCCCGCAGCAGCCGCAGCGCCACCGTCCTGAACGTTGGCGACCTGAGCACCGACGTTCAGCCCGTCGCTGACCGAGCGGGCGTTGACCCCCAGACTCGGGTGCTTGACCTGGCCGGTTCGGATGAGTTCCTGGGCCACCTGCGTCACCTCGTCGACCGGGATCGCGAAGCCGAGGCCGATCGAGCCGCCTGGGTTGACGCCCGACGTGCGGATGGCGGTGTTGATGGCCACCACCCGCCCCTGGACGTCGACCAGCGGTCCACCCGAATTGCCGGGGTTGATCGCCGCGTCGGTCTGCACGGCATCGATCACCGCGTTCGTGTCGGTGCCGTCACCACCGAGCCGGACCGGTCGCTGCACTGCGCTGACGATGCCGGAGGTCACCGTGCCGGCAAGCCCCAGCGGAGATCCGACCGCAACGACCTGGTCACCGACGGCGAGCGCCGACGAGGTACCGAGCTGCGCCACGGTGGGGTTGGTGACCTGCGCACGCAGGACCGCGAGATCGGTCTTGGTGTCCCGGCCGACGATCTGGGCTTTGGCCCTGGTTCCGTCGGAGAACACGACAGAGAGCGCGGTACCCTGCGGGTCGTTCGCCGCCTGGGAGATGACGTGGTTGTTGGTCACGATGTACCCGCCGGCGTCGATCACCACCCCGGAGCCGGTGCCCCCGGTGTCACCGCGCCGCGACTCGACCGACACGACGGCCGGCAGCACCGCCTTCGCAACGGCTGAGACCCCTACGGGTGGAGCCACTGCACCGCCGTTCACCTGCGCGAGCGTCACCGTGGGATCGGTGAGTGCCTGTCCGGCCCGATCGGCGGCCCGCACCACGACGCCGCCGAGCAGGCCCAGCGCCAGGGCGAGCGCCCCGAGCACGATCAGCGCGCGGGGCCGCACTCGGCTGCCGAAGAGCACCTCGCGCACACCGAGGCGCGCGGCTGGTTCGCGGTGCGCACCCGCGGCTTCGCCCGCCAGGGCGGGCAGCCCGAGGGTGGCCCCGGTCGCGGGATCGCGCCAGGGATCACCGGGAGTCGGCGCTGTCGGGGTGGGTGCCGGCTGGTGCGGATCGCGTTGCAACCCCGCGGTCGTGGGGTCTGGGCGGCCGAAAGCTTCGGCCAACACGGCGTCATGCGGCGCGAGGAGGCGCACCCTGGCGTCCCCGCCGCGCCCGGCGGAGGGCACGAACGACCCGACGGCACCGACCGGGCGGGCGAACACCGCGACCTGGGCCGGATCGACCGAGGGGTGCCGTAGGGGTCGGGACCCGAGACGAGGGGGGCCGTCGTGCGGCGGTCGGTCACTCATCGTGTGTGGTCCGAACCCCTCGTCGGCGTCGCTGGCGTCAGCGACGGGCAGGCGTGCTCAGCACAGCCTGCACCGGGGACGGTGAAGTCCCCGTCTGCGGGCTCAGGAGCGCGGGCCTCCCGACGGGCGCACCCGACGTCGACGGCCACAGCCGCGCCTGGTCGACGGAACCGGGGCCGGTGCCGGGCGGGGGCTCGTCCACCGCCGAGCCGGTCGCGGCCAGGACTCCAGCGGCCAACGTAGCGACGGCCAGCAAAGCCAGCGGCAGAGCGCCACGGGGCCCAGCCGGTCCCGGGTTCATGGTCGGGGGGCGGTCCACCCCGGGGGGGTTCATGGTCGGGGACCGGTCCGCCCCGAAGTGCTCGGGGCGCAACACCGACACCCAGGCACCGTCGGGGTTCTGCACCACGCCACCAGGCCACCGGGACGCGCCCCCCGAGACACCCCCGAAGTCGGGGATATTGCGCAGCACACCCAACAGCCCCGCCGGGGTGCAGGGCGCCGCGGCAGCGCGGACGGCGGATCGAGCCTGCAACTGGGCCCGCACCTCGGCGCTGCACTCGCTACATTCCGCGAGGTGCGCAGCCGCTCGCTGGTGCGGACCCAGTCCGAGCTCACCGTCGACGAAGGCCACCAGCGCCTCGGTGGCCAGGTGCTCCCCCGAGGCCAGTGCGTGACCGGCAGACCCCAGCACGCGGCCACCGGCACCGAGGGCGCGGTGTGCCCACGAACCGGGTCGCGACGTGCCGCTGCCCCGCTGCCCTTCCTGCCGCACCCGTCACCTCCACACCTGCGTTCGTCGAACGCGATCAGCCCGCCGCCACCGCACTCGAGTCCATCTTGCCCTTGCTCTCCAGAGCGGCGCGCAGCGCCTGCCTGCCCCGGTGGATCCTGCTGCGCACGGTACCGAGCTTGACCCCCAGGGTTGCGCCGATCTCCTCGTAGGACAACCCCTCCACGTCGCACAGCACGACAGCGGCGCGGAACTCCGGAGCCAACGACTCGAGCGCGTCTTGCAGGTCCGGGTCGAAGTTGCTCGCGCTGAACGCCTGCTCCGGGCTGGGCTCTGCCCCGGGTACCCGGTCGTAGTCATCGGGCAGTGCCTCCATCCGCACCCGATTACGGCGACGGACCATGTCCAGGAACAGATTGGTCGTGATGCGGTGCATCCATCCTTCGAAGGTGCCCGGCTGGTAGCTGGACAACGAGCGGAACACCCTGATGAACGTCTCTTGCGTCAGGTCCTCGGCGTCCTGCGCGTTGCCCGACAGCCGGTACGCCAGGCGATAGGTCCGGTCGGCGTGCTGCCGCACCACCTCGTCCCAGGTGGGCATCGCCCACTGCGCCCCGGTGGCGTCGAACGTCGCGGTGCCCCCTGCTGTCGCGGTTGCGTCCGGATGGCGATCGGTGATGGCGCTCATCGTGGTTCGGCGAGCCTCCTCGTCTGGACCAGTGACCATTCCGGTCATCGGTGCTGTGTGCAACACCCGGGGGGGATTATCTGTTCCTGATTGCCCGCGGGCGTTGGTTGACTTCAGGATGACCGACCTGGGTGTGGACGCGGTGAGAACCACCTGAGGAATGCCTGAGAACCCGCTGTAGGGCCGTCGCGGCGTCCCCGCGCGCATTCCCCCACCGCGCGCCTTCCCAGCCACCACCGCCGCAGTGGATACCGTTCCCCCTGTGAGCCCCACCCCCGGTCCGCCCCCAGGCCCCCCGACGCCCGATCGGGCCCTCGCCGAGACCGTCCGCACCTACGTGGAGCAGTCCGTGGTGGAGGACGACGTGCTGGTCCGCGCACGCGAAGCCGCACACGACCTCGGCGCAAGCCCGGTCAGCCCCGCCGTGGGGGCAACGCTGTCGTTCCTGACGGCGTTGCTCGGCGCGCGCACCGTGGTGGAGATCGGCACGGGTGCCGGCATCAGCGGGCTGTGCCTGTTGCGCGGCATGCGCACCGACGGCGTACTGACCACCATCGACACCGAGCCGGAGCATCAGCGCAGCGCCCGGCGGGCCTTCGTCGACGCGGGCGTGGCACCCGGCCGCTACCGGCTGATCAACGGTCGGGCAGCGGAGGTGCTGCCGCGCCTCACCGACTCCGGCTACGACGCGGTCTTCGTCGACGCCGGGCCAGCCGACCATCCGTGGTACCTCGCCGAGGCCGCCCGGCTGCTGCGGCCGGGCGGGGCGGTGGTGCTGCACGGGTCGCTGCTGGGCGGGCGGGTGGCCGACCGGACCCAGCGCGACCCCGCCACGGTCGCCCTGCGGGAGGCTGCCCGTCAGACGACCGAGGACGAGCGATGGCTGGCGGCGCTGCTGCCGCTCGGCGATGGGCTGTTGGCGGCGACCCTGCTGTCGAGTTAGGCCCCTACCCGTACTCCCTTGCCCACGGCGACGATCCCGCCGGGGCTCAGGGTGTAGCGCTGACGGTCGCGCTCGTGGTCGACGCCGATGATCTCGCCGGGGCCGACGACGACGTTCTTGTCGAGGATCACGCGGCGGACCACGGCACCCCTACCCACCCGCACCCCGGGCATGAGCACGCTGCCCTCGACGGTGGCACCGTCGGCGACGATGACGTCTGCGCTGAGTATCGAGTGGCGGACGGTGGCCGCGGAGATGATGCACCCCTCACCCACCATCGAGTCCTGCGCCAGGCCGCCCTGCACGAACTTCGCCGGCGGCAGCGTCTCGAAGGAGTTGCGGATCGGCCAGAGCTGGTTGTAGAGGTTGAACACGGGGTGCACGGAGACGAGGTCCATGTGCGCGTCGTAGAACGCGTCGAGCGTACCCACGTCGCGCCAGTAGCCGCTGTCGCGCGCCGTCGCGCCAGGTACGACGTTGTCGGCGAAGTCGTACACGTGGGCCGCGCCGGCGGCGACCAGCGCCGGGATGATGTCAGCGCCCATGTCGTGGGCGGAGTCGCCGAGTTCGGAGTCGGCCCGGATCGCGTCGAGCAGCACGTCGGTGGCAAAGACGTAGTTCCCCATCGACGCGAAGGTGGCGTCGGGGTCGTCGGCGGTTGCCGGCGGCTTATGCGGCTTCTCCAGGAAACCGGTGATGCGTCCGCCGGCGTCCGCGTCGATGCACCCGAAGGCGTGCGCCTCGCCGCGCGGTACGCGGATGCCGGCCACGGTCACCCCGGCACCGGAGGCGACGTGCTCGGCGACCATCTGACGGGGGTCCATCCGGTACACGTGGTCGGCGCCGAACACCACGACGTGGTCGGGGCGCTCGTCGTGTACGAGGTTGAGCGACTGGAAGATCGCGTCGGCGCTGCCGGTGTACCACCGGGGCCCGAGGCGCTGCTGGGCAGGTACCGGGGTGATGTACTCACCGGTCAGCCCGGACAGCCGCCATGTCTGGGAGATGTGCCGGTCCAGGGAGTGCGACTTGTACTGGGTGAGCACACAGATCCGCAGGTATCCGGCGTTGACCAGATTGCTGAGCACGAAGTCGATCAGCCGGTAGGCGCCGCCGAACGGCACCGCAGGCTTCGCCCGATCAGCCGTGAGTGGATACAGCCGCTTGCCCTCGCCCCCCGCGAGCACAATGCCGAGCACGTGCGGCTGGTTCCTCACACCGCTGAACCTAACCGCTCGTCCGTGTCCTGGGCCACACGAAGATCACGCGCTAGCGTGCGCCCTTGTGCGCGTGGCGATGTTGACCCGGGAGTACCCACCGGAGGTCTACGGCGGGGCCGGGGTGCACGTCACCGAGCTGGTCCCCCGGCTGCGCCACCTGTGCGCGGTGGACGTGCACTGCACCGGCGCACCGCGGGACACCGCGACGGTGCACGGGGTGCACCCGGCGCTGGCCTCCGCCAACCCGGCCCTGGCCACATTGTCGGCCGAGCTGTCCATGGTTGCGGCCGTCGCCGGAGTCGACCTGGTGCACTCGCACACCTGGTACACCGGCATGGCCGGACACCTCGCTGCGCTGCTACACGGGATGCCGCACGTGCTCACCGCCCACTCGCTGGAGCCGCAGACCCTGGAAGGCCGAGCAGCTGGGTGGCGGATACCGGGTGTCGTCGTGGGTGGAGCGCACGGCCGTGGAGGCGGCCGACGCGGTCATCGCCGTGAGCGCCGGTATGCGGCGGGACGTGCTGGAGGTCTACCCGGCGCTGGACCCGGGGCGGGTGCACGTGGTGCGCAACGGCATTGACACGCAGCTGTACCACCCGAGCGCGTCGACGGAGGTACTGGCGCGCCTGGGCGTGAACCCGCAACGGCCGGTGGTGGTGTTCGTCGGTCGGATCACCCGGCAGAAGGGCGTGGGACAGCTGGTCGCTGCGGCGCACCGCTTCCACCCTGATGCGCAGCTGGTGCTCTGCGCGGGTGCGCCGGACACGCACGAGCTGGAAGCCGAGACCGCGCTGGCGGTGGCCGAACTGGCGGCGGAACGCGCCGGCGTGTTCTGGGTCCGCGAGATGTTGCCGGTCGCCGAGGTTCGGGAGTTGCTCGCCGCCGCGACGGTGTTCGTGTGCCCTTCGGTGTACGAGCCACTGGGCATCGTGAACCTGGAGGCCATGGCATGCGGCACGGCCGTGGTGGCCTCCGACGTCGGCGGCATCCCCGAGGTGGTCGACGACGGCCGCACCGGGCTGCTGGTGCACTACTCCCCCGATGCCGAGGAGGCGTTCCGGGCCGGGCTGGCGGTGGCGGTGAACTCCCTGGTGGCCGACCCGGTGCGGGCAGCGGCCATGGGGGCAGCGGGGCGAGCGCGCGCCGTGGCGGAGTTCTCCTGGGAGCAGGTGGCGCACCAGACGCTGGACGTGTACTCGGCCGCGCTGGGCTGAGGGCGGCGCTGGGCTGGAGCCGGTCGGCGACGGGGCCACCAGTGTGGTCGGCGACGGGGCAGCTTCAGTGTGGTCGGCGACGGGTCAGCTTCTGGGCACGGGGCGATACACCGACACCTGCACCGATGCCGTCACCAGCATGGGTTCGGCCAGCGCCGCTACCTGTTCCGCACGCCGTGCGGTGCTCTGATGCCAGGCGGACGGGCCCATCCCCACCAGGGCCTCGACGCCATCGCGGTCCAGCCGCAGCGTGAACTCCACGACGCTGTGGCTGCCGCGCACGAACGTGCCGGTCATCGCGTTGTCCAGGCGTTCGGGCTTGCGCTCGTCCACCCGCAGCAGCCCCAGCGCGCCAACCAGCTCGCCCAGGTGTCGCGGCGTCGGGGTGAGCACCACCAGGCAGCCGTCCGGGGTGAGCACGCGGCGCAGCTCCGCCGGCCCGCGCGGCGCGAACACGACGAGCGCCACCGACACCGCGTGGTCGCGCAGCGGCAGCTGCTGCCAGACGTCGGCCAACACCGACCCGGCACGCGGGTGGCAGCGAGCGGCGCGCCGGGCAGCGGGCTTGGCCGCGTCGACGGCCACACCGACTGCGCCGGGGGCGACATCGAGGGCAGCTGCGAGGTAGTGCCCGGTGCCCGCGCCCACGTCGAGCACGCACTCGACCGGGGAGCGGTCCCGCGCGCGCAGCACCTCAGCGGCCACGGCCGCGGTCAGCGGCCGGTAGCCACCGCCGTCGAGGAACCGCTCCCGCGCCGCCACCATCTCCGCGGAATCCCCGGCGGCCGCCCGCCCGGACCCGGGCAGCAGGTTCACGTATCCCTGCCGCGCGACGTCGAAGCCGTGCCCCCGCGCGCAGAGCAGCTGCGGGAAGTCGAACTCCAGCGGGCTGCCGCAGTGCGGGCATTTCAGCCGGTCGACAACGTCGGTGAGCACCCCGACATTCTGACCTGCGCGCGGGGCTACCACCCGCGTTCTCCAGCACCACACGCAGTGGTCGACGAACCGAGCGGCGATGCCGACCCGGGACGGCTCCCTGCCACGGTGCCGCAGCCGGTTGCGGGGCGGGACGCCACAGGGCCCCGGGGTCGGTAGCGACCGCCGGGGCCATGGCATCGTGGGGGCCTACACGAAGGTGGCTGTTGCTAGCTCGACACGCCCTTGAGTTCGTCGCCGAGCGCGGACGCCTCGTCCGGGGTGAGCTCGACGACCAAGCGGCCGCCGCCTTCGAGCGGAACCCGCATGACGATGCCGCGCCCCTCCTTCGTCGCCTCCAGGGGACCGTCTCCGGTCCGGGGCTTCATGGCCGCCATCGTGTGTGCTCCCTCCACATGTGTGTGGCCAGGTCGTGATCGGCCACCTCTGTCGGCAGCCACGATCCGCGCTCGCTGACGAGCCCAGACGGTGACCGTTGGCGCTCATTGTTCCCCATCGCAGCAGCCACCGGGAACCGAGGCCTATCCCCGATACCTAGGCTCCGGTCCGCCAGCACCCAACGAGGTGGTCGTCGACCATGCCCGTTGCCTGCATCAATGCGTACGCCGTCGTGGGTCCTACGAACCGGAATCCGCGCCGCTTCAGCTCTACCGCCATGGCCGTCGACTCCGGGGTGATGGCGGGCACCTCGGCCGTCGAGGCGGGCCGTGGTGGCTCGCACTCGGGCACGAACGACCAGAGCAGCGCGTCGAGGTCGTCGGTCTGCAGGACAACTCTCGCGTTGGCGATCGCGGCGTCGACCTTGGCCTGGTTGCGCACGATGCCGACGTCGGACATCAGCCGCTGCACGTCCGCCGGGCCGTATCCGGCCACCACCTCCGGGTCGAAACCCGCGAAGGCGGCCCGGAAGGCCTCGCGCTTGCGCAGCACGGTGATCCACGACAGCCCGGACTGGAAGGCCTCGAGGCTCAGCCGCTCGTACAACGCATCCCGCCCGTGCAGCTCCGTCCCCCACTCGGTGTCGTGGTAGCCACGGTAGATCTCCGGCGTATCACCCCAGGGGCAACGACGCCGACCGTCGGAACCCGCAATGACCCCGGCGCTCATCGAGCCCGCTGCTCGCAGTAGCGGGCGAGTCTCCGCAGCGAGTATCGGACACCGAGGGCGAACGGTGGTTCGGCCAGCAACCAGCCGAGCCGCCCGAGCGCACCCATCGGCAGGTCGAGTTCTTCGCGCCAACGGAACACGCTGGCGCGCTCGCCGCGCGGCTGCACCTCGAAGATTCCGCGGCCGCGTACGACCCGGCCGGTGTGGCGCACCACGCAGCGCCGCGGCGGGTCCCACGCGGAGATGACCATGGTGTCGCCGAACCCCAGCGGGTGCACCCCGGTGTATGCGGCGAGCTCCGATCCCACCGACGCACCATCACCCCTGCTCACCCGCACGGCCGTACCCAGCATCCACTCGCCCTGCGCCGGCCAGTCGACGACAGCGTCCCACACCACGCCGGCCGGGGCGTCAATATTCTGGTGGAGCTCGAGGGTGGGCATCAGTGCCGCTCCGCGCCCTCGACCTCGGCGTCGGGCGAGCCGGCGACGCTCCGCTGCGGCTGCGTCCGCAGCTCGTCGATGTCGGCGCTGAGCCGCTCCAACTCCGCTGCCAGCCGGTCCAACACCCAGTCGACCTCGCTCGCCTGGTAGCCACGCACGACCTGCCGGAACCGCAGCCGGCGCACGTCGTCGCCGGTCACGTCGTGCTCGGGCAGCACGGTGGCCGTGGTCCCCCTCGGCAACGGGGCCAGCTCCTCCCCGCGGCCGAACACCAGCGCGGCCACCAGGAACAGGACAGCGCCGACAACCACCATGACGACGAGGTACACCAGAGCCGTGGTCATGTGCCCCATGGTCCCACGGTCGTTGCGGCGGAGCGCAGCTCGCGCATCGGGGGACGGTCCTGAAGCGCCACCGGATGCTGTGCGCCCTCCCACACCGCACCGTGCTGATGGAACTGGGTGAGCGCGCCGCCGTCGTCGTTCACCCCGCAGCGCCGCAGCGCGGTACCCAGGATCTGCCGACTCATCACCCCGAGCTGCAGCAGCGAGCGGTGCCGGTGCTTGCGCACCCCCAGGTTCACCTGCGCCACCGCGTCGAGCCCGAACCGGGCATGGGTGTCCAACAGCAACCCGATCTCCACGCCGTAGCCGGGCGCGAAAGGCACGCTCTCCAACAGCTCACGGGTGGCGGCATACTCCCCGCCCAGCGGCTGAATGACCCCGGCCAGCTCGGGGCGCAGCGCCGCCAACAACGGCCGGGCCATCAGCTCGGTCACCCGCCCGCCGCCGGTCTCACTCTGCTCCCCCTCCACCCGCAGCGGCCTGCGGTAGAACCCCTTGACCAGCGCGGTGCCCCGGGTGGTGAGCAGCGGACCCAGCAGGGCAGGCACGAACCCACCGTCGACCTCCACCAGATCGGAGTCGAGGAAGACCAGCATGTCCCCGGTGGTGGCGGCGAGCGAGCGCCACAGCACCTCTCCCTTGCCCGGCACCGTTGCCAGCCCGGGCACCGCCTGCTCCCTGGTGACCACCCGGGCACCCGCCGTAGCCGCACGTTCGCGGGTGGCGTCGGTCGACCCGGAGTCGAGCACCACCACCTCGTCGACCAACGAGCCCAGCAGCGGCAGCACGGCGCCAACCACCCCGGTCACCGTCTCCTGTTCGTCCAGCGCCGGGAGAACCACGCTCACGGTACGAGATCCCTTGGCGGACAGTAACTCGGGCAAGTCCCAGGCCGGTTCGTGCCAGGTGTGGGAGTCGAACCAGGCCTGGACTTCAACCCTCATGACACCGCCGCCCCCATGACACCGCCGCCCTCATGCGAGCCCGCGCACGGTGCGGGCCGGCGGACGGTGACCGGCGATGCTGGCGACCATCTCCAGCACCCGACGAGTGGGTGCCACCTCGTGCGCACGGAACACCCGCGCTCCGGCGGCCGCGGCGAGCGCGGTGGCGGCCAAGGTGCCCTCCAACCGCTCGGCGAGCCCCACCCCGAGCGTCTCGCCGATGAAGTCCTTGTTGGACAGCGACATGAGCACCGGCCAGCCGGTGTCGACCAGCTCGTCGACGCGGCGCAGCAGCTCGAGGCCATGGAAGGTGTTCTTGCCGAAGTCGTGCGTCGGGTCGATCAGGATGTTCGCCGGGTCGATGCCGAGCGATTCGGCGCGCCGGGCCTGCGCAGTGACGTCAGCCACGACGTCAGCGACCACGTCGGTGTAGCGCACCCGGTGCGGGCGGGTGCGCGGTCGGGCGCCACCGGTATGTGAGCAGACGATGCCGGCACCCAGCTCCGCCGCCACCTCGACCAGCTCGGGGTCGGCAGCTGCCCAGGTGTCGTTGACCAGGTCGGCTCCCACCCCCACGGCCAGTCGCGCCACCTCGTGTCGCCAGGTGTCGACGCTGATCACCACGGATGCGTGTCGCGCGCGGACCTCTTCGACGAAGGGCACCACCCGCCGCACCTCCTCCGCGACGTCGACGTCCGCACCGGGGCCGGCTTTGACGCCCCCGATGTCGAGGATGTCCGCACCTTCGGCGACCGCCGCGTCGACCCGGGCCAGTGCGGCACCGTCGCTGAACGTGGCGCCCTGGTCGTAGAAGGAGTCCGGGGTGCGGTTGACGATCGCCATCACCAGCGCGCGGTCGGTGGCCACTGATCGACCGCAGAACGCTCCGCTCGCGGCGGGCACGGCGCTGGCGGTGGGCACGGGCAGATGGTGGCACGGGGCGCGCATGCGTCCAGCGCGGTGTCGACGCTGCGGGTGACCACCAGGTGGTCCAGGCCGGCGTCGGAGACGAATCCGCTTCCACGCAGGCCCTCTAGCCACGCCAGCAGCCCGTCGAAGTGCCCGGCGGGGTCGAGCAGCACCACCGGTTTGCGGTGTATGCCGAGGTAGCCGGATGTCCAGGTCTCGAACAACTCCTCCAGGGTGCCCAGGCCGCCGGGCAGGGTGAGGAACGCGTGGGCGTGCGCGTCCATCAACGCCTTGCGCTCACGCATCGTCTCGGTGACCAGCAGCTCGTCGGCATCGGTGTCGGCGACCTCCCTGGCCACCAGCGCGCGCGGGATCACGCCGAGCGTCCGGCCGCCGCCGGATCGGGTTGCTGCGGCCACCGCACCCATCATCGACACGTGTCCGCCGCCGGACACCAGGCCCCACCCGCGCGCCGCGATGGCGCTGCCCACCGAGCGGGCCAGCTCCAGGTGCTTGGCGGGAACCGGTCCCGACGCACAGTAGACGCAAACCTGGTGCGTCACTGCGGTTCTGCCGCCTGGGTGGGGTGGGCGGGCGCTTCAGCGTTGCCGCGTTGGGACTCGAGCACCAGCTGCACGGCCTCGTCGACGTCGTCGGTGCAGTGCAGCAGCGCCAGGTCGGCCTCACCCACCTTGCCGGCGCCGAACATGCTGGCGCGCAGCCAGTCCAACAGCCCCTGCCAGTAGCCCGTGCCGAATAACACGATGGGGAATCGGGTCACCTTGCGGGTCTGCACCAGAGTCAGCGCCTCGAACAGCTCGTCCATCGTGCCGAAACCGCCAGGCAGACAGACGAAGGCGTTGCTGTACTTGACGAACATCGTCTTGCGGGCGAAGAAGTAGCGGAAGTTGATGCCGAGGTCCACCCACTCGTTGAGCCCCTGCTCGAAGGGCAGTTCGATGCCGAGGCCGACCGACAGTCCACCCGCCTCCCTCGCGCCCCGGTTGGCCGCCTCCATCGCGCCCGGCCCGCCTCCGGTGATGACGGCGAAACCCGCGCGAGCCAGCGCGCCGCCGAGCGCGCGGCCGGCGGCGTACTCCGGGTGCCCGGGGTGGGTGCGCGCCGAGCCGAAGACGGTCACCGCCGACGGCAGCTCGGCCAGCGCACCGAAGCCCTCGACGAACTCACTTTGGATGCGCAACACCCGCCACGGGTCGGTGTGCACCCAGTCGGTGGGTCCCCTGCTGTCGAGAAGGCGCTGGTCAGTGGTGGTGGAGTCCGCGCGGCTGCGCGCCCCCCTGACCACGACCGGCCCGTGGTGGGTGAACCTGTCCTCGTGCGTGCCCGGCTCCATGTGCGGCAGCGTATCGACGCTGCCGCGGCCCCCGGGGTGAAGCCACGGCGGCTGCGGGCTCAGGACAGGTAACGCCGCAACACGTCCGCGCACCCGACGATTCTGTCGATCACCACGTGCTCGTCGCGCGTGTGCGCCAGGTTCGGGTCGCCTGGGCCGTAGTTGAGCGCGGGGATGCCCAGTGCCGCAAAGCGGGAGACGTCGGTCCACCCGAGCTTGGCGCGCACCTGCCCCCCGGCCGCGGCCACAAACGCCTGCGCCACCGGCGAACCGAGTCCGGGCAGCGCACCCGGGGCCGCGTCCGTCACCTCCGCCTCGAGCCCCGCCACGCTCGAGAACACCTCGTGCACATGGGCTTGCGCCTCGGCCACGCTCCGGTCGGGGGCGAAGCGGAAGTTGACGTCCACCGCGCACACGTCGGGCACCACGTTGCCCGCCACCCCGCCGCTGATCCGTACGGCCTGCAGTCCCTCCCGGTAGGTGCACCCGTCGATGTCCACGGTCCGCGGGGAGTACGCCGCGAGCACCCGCAACACCTCACCCATGTGGTGTACGGCGTTGGCGCCCAGCCACGACCGCGCCGAGTGCGCCCGCCGGCCGTGGGTACTCAGCCGTACCCGCATGCTCCCCTGGCAGCCCGCCTCCACGAGCCCGTCCGTCGGCTCCCCGAGGATCGCGAGGTCGGCGACGAGCCACGCGGGCAGCTCGCGCTCGATGCGGCCGAGCCCGTTGCACCTGGCCTCCACCTCCTCGCCGTCGTAGCACACCAGCGTCAGGTCATGCGCCGGCTCGGCCAGGGTGGCGGCCAGGTGCAGGAACACCGCGTCCGTCGACTTCATGTCGGTGGTGCCGCAGCCGTACAGGCGAGCACCCGCGCGCCGGCTCGGGACATTGGCGGCGATCGGCACGGTGTCCAGGTGCCCGGCGAGCAGCACCCGACTCGGCCGACCCAGGTGGGTCCGGGCCAGGACCGTGTCCCCGTTGCGGACCACCTCCAGGTGCGGGGCCTGCGCCCGCAGCGCGGCCTCCACCGCGTCGGCCAGCTCCCGCTCGTCACCGGAGACGCTGGGAACGTCCACCAGGGCGGCGGTGAGGGCGACGGGGTCGTCGGTGAGGTCGAGGGTGGTCACGCCAGCGAGGCTAGCGCCGGTAGCGTGATCGCTCGTGACCACCGACGTGACTGGCGCCCAGGCCACCGGCATCGCCACGGTGACGGGCGACGGGACCGTGCTCGACACGTGGTTCCCGCGACCGGAACTCACCGACGAGGCGTCCACGGGCACGGTGCAGCTGGACTCCCCGCCCGCGGAACTCGCCGCGCTCGCCGCGCTGGTCGGTACCGACGCCGCCCGGGGTGTGCAGCGGGTGATAGTGCGCACCGAGATCACCGACCTCTCCGACGCCCCCGTCGACGCGCACGATGCCTGGCTGCGGCTGCACCTGCTCTCCCACCGGCTGGTCCGACCGCACGGGCTGAGCATGGACGGCGTGATCGGGCTGCTCACGAACGTGGTGTGGACCAACTTCGGGCCGTGCGCGGTGGCAGGCTTCGAGCTGACCCGGGGCCGGTTGCAGGCCCGGGGGCAGGTCACGGTCTACGGCGTCGACAAGTTTCCGCGGATGGTCGACTACGTGCTGCCGGGTGGAGTGCGCATCGCCGACGCCGACCGGGTGCGCCTGGGTGCGCACCTGGCTGCCGGCACCACGGTGATGCACGAGGGTTTCGTGAACTTCAACGCGGGCACGCTCGGTTCGTCGATGGTGGAGGGCCGGATCTCCGCCGGAGTGGTGGTCGACGACGGCTCGGACGTGGGCGGGGGGGCCTCGATCATGGGGACGCTGTCCGGCGGTGGCACCGCGACGATCAGTATCGGCAAACGGTGTCTGCTGGGGGCCAACTCGGGGACGGGCATCTCCCTCGGCGACGACTGCGTGGTGGAGGCGGGGCTCTACGTGACGGCGGGCACCAAGGTCACCGGGCCCGACGGTGCGGTGACCAGGGCCAGCGAGCTCTCCGGGCAGAGCGGCATGCTGCTGCGCCGCAACTCCCTGTCCGGCGGCGTCGAGGTGCTGGCTCGCGCGGGCTGCGGCGTTGCGCTCAACACCGCTCTGCACGCCAACGACTGAGCACGACGTCAGCGCACGCCGCGGAGCCGGAACTGGATGCTGATCCGTGGCCCGGCGGCCCGGGCAGTCTTGGGCACGGCGTGCTCCCAGGTGCGCTGGCAGCTACCGCCCATCACCACCAGGTCGCCGTGCCCGAGGTCGTAGCGCAGCGTCGGGCTGGCGCCACCCCGCGGCCGTAGCAGCAGCGACCGCGGTGAGCCCAGGGAGACGATGGCGACGGCGGTGTCCTCGGTGCTGCCGCGGCCGCGGGTGTCGCCGTGCCAGGCGACGCTGTCCCGGCCGTCGCGGTACAAACACAGCCCGGCAGTACGGAACGGCTCCCCGAGCTCGGCGCCGTAGTGGACGTCCAGGGCCGCGCGCGCCTGGGCGAGCACCGCGTCGGGCAGCGTGGCGTCCTCGCCGTAGAAGCAGAGCAACCGCGGGACGTCGACCGAACGGTCGTACATGTTGCGTCGCTCCGCGCGCCAGGGAACCGACTCCAACAGCCGGGTGAACAGATCGTCGGCTCCGGCCACCCACCCGCGGCGCACGTCGAGCCAGGCCCCGCCGGCCAGCGGCGTGCGATGGACGGTGGTACCGAGTTCACCGGGGCCGGCTGGGCCTGCTTCGTCGAGGAGATCGAGCAGCGAGGCCTGGAAACCGGTCGTCATGCCCGCATCCTACCCCAGATCTCGAACGTGTGTTCGACCAACGAGACTGATGCCACCGACCTGCCGCGCCCGCGGTCTGTCACGATTCACCCTACGGCCGCACCCGGCAGAACGTGCGCGCCAGCAGCCCCATCGCCAACGCGGCGACCAACAGCACCAGCAACGGCGCGGTGTAGCTGCTCGTCACGTCCCGCAGCACGCCCATGAGCAGCGGGGCCACGGCCGCACCCAGGTACCCGACACCCAGCCCAACGGCGGTGACCCCGGACGCCTCCACCGGGCTGCGGCTCTTCCAGGACACCAGCGTCAGCGCCATGGGGAACCCGGCGCCCACCCCGAGGGCGATGAGGGCGACCCAGGGCCATGCCCCGACGGGGGTTTCGGGCACCAGCACGATTCCGCTCGCCCCCACCACGGACATCCCCACGGCGACCACGGACCACGCCAACCAGCGGTGGTGCCGCTCGGCCAAGGCCGGGAACGCGAGCGCAGCCGGGATCTGCGCGATGCTGTACAGGCTCAGCAGCAGCGCGGCGCTCTGGGTGCTGAGCCCGCGGTCCTCGTAGTACGGCGCCAGCCAGGTGAGCCAGCCGTAGAACTGCATGGACGAGAGCACCATGTACGCGGCGAACACTCGGGCCAGCGGCGAGCGCCACGGCAGGGCGACCATCACCCGCCCGGTGTGGGGCAGCGTTCGGCTGGCTACCGGCAGCCACCCCGCCAACGCCACCGCGGCGGGCACGGCCAGGGTGCCGAGCGCGTGGGAGGGCCCGCCCAGGGCGCCGGACAGCGGGACGACGGCCGCGCTCGCCGCGGTCGCGCCGACGAGCATGCTCACCACGTACAGGCCGGTGACCAGCCCCGCCCGCTCCGCCAGATGTTCCTTGACCAGGCCGGACAGGAACACCCCGGCCAGCCCGATCCCGGCGCCCACCCCGACGCTACCCAGCACCAGGGCGGCCAGGGTGGGCACCAGCCGCAGCAGGCTCCCGACCAGCAGCACCACCACCGCCACGCTCATGGCACGCTCCCGGCCGAGCCAAAGATCCAGGCGCACCGCCAGGAACGAGCCGAAACCCATCGCCACCAGCGCGCTCGACTGCACGAGCCCAGCCGTGCCCGAGGAGATGGTGAGCTCGCCGCGCACCTGCTCGAGCACCGCGGGGTATGCGGCGAGCCCCGCGCGCAGGTTCAGCGAGATGAGCAACACCCCGGCGAGCACCACACCCGGCCGGACCCCTGGCCGCGTCGAGGCGGCGGTAGCGGCGCTCACGAACCCAGCCGGGCCACCGCGGCGGCGATCCGCTCGTCGGTCGCGGTCAGCGCGATACGCACGTGGCTGACCCCGCTCGGCCCGTAGAACTCACCCGGTGCCACCAGGATGCCCCGCGCGGCGAACCACGCGACCGTGGCCCGGCAGGGCTCGTCGCGGGTGGCCCAGAGGTACAGCCCCGCCACGGAGTGCTCGACCCGGAACCCCGCTGCCCGGATGGCGGGTAAGAGCGCCGCCCGGCGCAGCGCGTACCGCACCCGCTGTACCCGGGCGTGCTCGTCGTCACTGAGCGCCGCGGTCATCGCTGCCTGCACCGGGCAAGGCACGATCATCCCGGCGTGCTTGCGCACCTCGAGCAGCTCGGCCACCACGCGCGGGTCACCGGTGACGAACCCGGCCCGGTAACCGGCGAGGCTCGAGGTCTTGGACAGTGAGTGCACCGCCAGCAGCCCGTCGAGGCGCCCGTCGTTGACGTCGGGTTGCAGCACCGACACTGGCTCGGCGTCCCAGGCCAGGCCGAGGTAGCACTCGTCGGACACCACCAGGGCGTCACGTTCTCGCGCCCAGTCGACCACCTTGCGCAGGTGCGGAGCAGGAAGTACGGCGCCGGTGGGGTTGGACGGGGAGTTCACGTACACCAGCGTCGGCCGGGCCGGACCCAGGCTGGTGAGCCCGTCGGCGCGCATGACGTCAGCCCCGGCGATGCGGGCGCCGACCTCGTAGGTCGGGTAGGCGAGGCGGGGGATCACCACGACGTCACCGGGGCCGAGCCCGAGCAGCGTGGGCAGCCAGGCGATGAGTTCCTTGGAGCCGATGGTCGGCAGCACCGCATCCGCGTCGAGCCCGGCGACGCCGTGACGGCGGGCCATCGCCGCGACGGCCGCCTCGCGCAGCGCCGCGGTACCCCGGGTGGCGGGGTAGCCGGGCGCCGCCGCAGCGGAGGACAGCGCCGCCTGCAGGACGTCGGCCACCGGGTCGACGGGGGTGCCGACAGACAGGTCGACCAGACCGCCCGGGTGCTCACGCGCGGTACCCGCGGCCCCGGCGAGGGAGTTCCAGGGGAAGTCGGGCAGGCTCAGCCGGGTGCGGGTGGACCTGCCCGGCACTACTCGCCTTCGCCCTGCGGGGGCAGGCTGTGGACCGGCTCCGGGTCGAAGTCGGTTTTGCCCACCTTGGCGGCGCCGCCGGGTGAGCCGAGTTCGACGAAGAAGTCGGCGTTCACCTTCGTGTACTCGCTCCACTGCTCCGGGACGTCATCCTCGTAGTAGATGGCCTCGACCGGACACACCGGCTCGCAGGCCCCGCAGTCGACGCACTCGTCGGGGTGAATGTAGAGCATCCGGCCGCCTTCGTAGATGCAGTCCACCGGACATTCCTCGATGCACGCCTTGTCGAGGACGTCCACGCACGGCTCGGCAATCGTGTAGGTCACTGGTGCTCCTGATTCTGTCACTGGTCAACAGGTCGCGGCGTGTGCGCCCATCTTGCCTCCCACGGGAGCGGACCACACTTGCGGGGCCGGCCTGGACCCCGACTGCGGGCGGGTTCAGCGCAGCACGCCGGGCCGCACCCCGGTCGTGGTCGTCGACAGCAGCTCCTGGACGACCTGGTGCATCCGCTGCGGCGTCGCGGGCGCGTAGGTGGTCCACGCGGCGCCGTCGTGAGCCCGTCGCTCGGTGACCACGTAGCTGCCGTGCTCGGTGTGCAAGACCCCGACGACTCGCGGGGCGCGTCTGCGGTGGCCAGCGACCCGCGCGGCGGCACCGATCTGGGCGCTGCCGTTCGCGGTGGGGATGGCCTCGGCGAGGGCGGTGGCGGCGGGCGCGGATGCGCCCAGCCCGCGCAGCTCGGCCACGAGCGCCCGGGGGGTGTTGCTGGCGCGTCCGACAGCCTGCTGCAGTGCGGTGCTGGGTGCGTTGAGCTGCCCTTTGCCCGCCGGAGCGGCGGGCAGCGTGCTGAGTGCGGCCGCTACTGCCGACCCTGCGGTCACCGGGGTGAGAGTGTGCACCCCATTACGGTGCACCGCCAGCACGGTGCAGCGGTGGTCACTGGCGACGAGCGCGCGCCAGCGGCCGTGTGGCCCGCGCCCGCGCACGTCAAGCTCGCTGTCGGGTGAGGCGAGGAGTTTCAGCAGGCGGGTCAGGCGCCGGGTGGGCCCGTGTGCGGCCCACATCCCGCGCTCGCTCAAACCCGCCCGGGCGTGTTCCAGCAGCCTGGCGTGTTCGTCGAACGTCTCGCCGTGCGACGTGAGCTCGAGTACGAGCGGGTACTCCTGCAACCCCAACGCTGTCCAGGCGAGCTCGAACTCCGGCCCGGTGAGGCTGCACTCCCGCTCCTCGAGCACCATCCTGGGTGCACTCACTCGTCGGCGCCGATGACGGGCGGAGCGACCAGCCGGCCATCATCGAAGTACTCGAAGTGCTTGAGGTAGTCGGGCGTCTCGTGCTCGCTGTCGCCCTCACCCCGGCGGCCGGCGCCAGCACCCATGAAGCCTGGGGTGGTTCCGCGGGCGGCGCCCGCGGACGTCCCGGTCGCGCCCGTACCGCCCGCGACGGCACTGCCCGCGCCCGAACCGGGACCGCTTCCGCCACCCGGGCCCACACCCGAACCCGAGCCCGTCCCGCCGGCATTGCCGCTGTAGGAACCACCAACGCCACCACCGGAGCGGTACCTGTCTTTCGCGCCGCCGCCGTACCTACCTCCCGCACCACCACTTCCCGCGGCGGCACCTCCCGCGGCGGCACCTCCCGCGCCGCCACCGTACCTACCTCCCGCACCTCCGCCGTATGGGCTCCGACCACCCCCAGCACCGGAGCCAGACGCACCGCGCCCACCGGAGCCAGACGCACCGCGCCCACCAGCGCCGTACGCACCTCCGCCGCCGCGGTACGCACCTCCACCGCCGCCGTACGCACCGAAACCGGAGCCGCCCAAGCTGCCTGCGCTGGAGCCCGCAGCGGAGCCGAGGCCCGAGCCGACGCCGCCGCGGCTGCGCTCCTGATCACCGGCATAGGCGCTGCCGATCGGAGCGCCCGCACCAGAGAGCGCGGCCGCACCACTACCGGAGTCCGATCCGACCGCTGGAGCTCGGACCGGCGAACCGCTCGCCGCTGCCTGGGTGCCGACCGACGCCGCCGGACCGCCGAACAGGGGCTCGCCAGGCACGCCCCAGGCGCGGCTCCCAGCACCCTGACCTGGGGTGTAGGTGCCCCCGGACCCGGCGGGCGACCAGCCGGACGAGACGGTGCCCGGGCCCGACGCTGCGGCGGGCTGCATGCCGACCGATGTGCTCGACGCCGCGGGCGACCCGGGAATCGCGTGGTTCGGCGCCGAGCCGGAGCCGCCGTAGTAGGAGCCGTCACCGCCGCCGTAACCTCCTGTCGCCCACCCGACTCCGGGTTGCGGCGGACCGACCGGCGCGACGGGCTGCGCCGAAGCGGGCGCGATAGACGCGGCCAGGACAGGTGGGCTGCTGAAGTAGCCCCGACTGGCGCCGGAGTACACGGAATCGTCGTAGCTCTGCATCGCGGCGACAGCGGCGGCATGCTTCGACCGCTCCCCTTCCTCGAATTTCTCCTGGTCGGTGGTGACACCAGGAATCCAGGCGATCCCCTTCTCGACGAAATTGTCCCGGTTCGCATCGGCGTTACCCGGTGCGGAGATCTTAGGCTTGGTGTCGGTGAACAACGACGCCTGGGTAGCGGCGGCGGTGTCGGCACGGTTCGACAGCTCGCGCGCATGCTCGGCCCAGGTGTCGAACTGGTTGTGCGACGCCACCATGGCGTCGGAGCCGGCACCGCTCCACTCCACCGTGGTCGAAGCGAGGATGGAGCGAACACGTTCTCCTGCCGACGCCAGCTCGCCGGCGACGTCTTTCCACATCGCCGCAGCCCTACTCGTGCTCCCGTAACCGGCGCCCCCGTTGATGTTCGTGAACATCGACTCGAGGGACATGCCCGCCCAGTTCGTTCCAGTTCCCATGGTGCCGTGCTCCCTTGAGTTCGCAGATCAGCGTTACTGCTTGGCCCGCAATGTGGCAAGCGCGATCCCCGCCGCCTTCAGTGCCCGGCCGCACAGGTCGTCCCGGTCGGTGGCGGTGGCGCGCCGATCCCTGATCGGGACGTACAACAAACCGGTGTCCGAGGTGTCCACCACCACGAAACACGACCTCGGGTCGATCGGCTTGTAGGTGACCACCGCCGGATAGCCCCCACCGAGGAGATCGTGTTGTCCGCCGGATTGGTGTGCTGAAGCCACTGAGCCGCCGTGTAGTCCGCAGTCGCATCCACCCCGTAGATCCCCCACGCGGCAACGGAGAACCCACACCCCTGACCCCCCACCACCGCATCAGGGCCGGCCGGAGTCGGAGGCCGGTCGATCTCCAGGGCTGCGCGCTCAGCTTCGGGGAGCAAGGTGCACGAGTCGACCCCCACCGTCGACAACGCCGCCGGCCGGGGCGGCAACGACAGGGCGGCCGACGACGAGGTTGCTCCCGCGGAGGGCGCACTCGCCTCCGCCTGACCCGGTTGGCTCGACGAACACCCAGTCGCGGCCACCGCCACCACACCCACCACCACCACCAGCACCCAGCTCACGCCCGAGGCCCCGCATCCAGTGCGTCAGCCAGCGCCTGGTTCTGCTCGTCGTAGCGATCCGCCGCCGCCGCCAACGCCCGAGCCGACTCACGCAAGTTGGTCACCGCCTGATCGACCGCCCAGTACCCACTACCCGCGCCGCCGTTGATCTGGTGGTTGTACCAGGCAGCGGCGGTAGTACTCACCGCATCAGTGCCACACGGCTCAACCACGGTGGAGCTGAGCCTGAAGAGCACCCTGCCGTCCAGATCATCGGCCAGCTCGGCGAAGCCCTTCGCCGCCTCCCGCAGCTTGTCCGGCCGCACGGTGAGCTGCACCGAACCCGGACCCCCACCATCACCCATGTCCGCGATCATCACCATGAGCCGGCCCTCCCCTGTGTGGACTTTCCGGACGTTACCTCAGACGCCGGACAACCCACAGACGTTCCACCAACCTCAGCCCAGGGTCTTGCGCGGGCCCAGGGTGTCGCGGTGGGTGCGGATCCACTCCTCGCCCTGCCGCACGGCGCGCTTCATCGCGGAGCGCTCACCGAAGTAGTCGCCGCCCAGCCCCACCACGGGCAGCTTGCCCAGCGTGCGGTGCACCCACCGACCCTGCGGGCGCTTGTCCAGCTCGCCGAGGATCGAGCGCAGCACCCGACCGTAACGCCACAGCGCCCGGGCCGCGGTGACCAGTGTGGAGCGGCCACCACCGGTTCGCTCGGCGCGCACCCCCTCGGCGTCGAGTTGCTCGGCGCTCCGTGCGGCGGTGCCCTCCACCAGCTCACGGCTGACCGCGCGCCGGCTGAGCACGTGGGCCAGCAACCGGACCTGGTCGGCCTCGTCGGTGAGCCCGTGCTCCCGCGCGACGGCGCACAGCACCATCGCCTGGCTCGCCGCCCCCAGGGTGCTCTGCAGGGGGAAGCGGTCGGCCACGATGCCGCCGAGGCCCGGGATGGACACGACGAGGGTGGTGAACCGTCCGATGCGGTTGACCCACCACCGGCTCCGCTGCGCCACGCTGAGCCGCTCCCAGGCGGCCGTACCCGGGTACTCGGTGTTGTAGAACGCGTCGACCACCGTGGCGACCGCGCGGTTTCTCAGGTTGAGGTCCACACCCTCGGGCTGCTTGCCGCGCCGATGGGTTCGCTTCTTCCAGCCGAAGGGATCGGTGCGGGTCAGTGCATCCAGCACGGGACCGCTGCCGCGCACGACGACCTTGAGGACGCTGACGACGTGGGTGTCGGTGATCGGGTCGGACACTGCTGATGGCTCCTTCGTCAGGCTGCGGGAGAGGTGTGCTCAGCACGGAGCGTGTGGGTGGTCGTTCGCTCACGGGCGGGTCTGCCGATGCCCGCCGCGATGGCCCGCAGCTGTGCAGTCGTCATTGCCGAGCCGTGCTGCGAGCCAGCCATGCGGGAGATCGTCTCCTCCATCAGCGTGCCCCCCAAGTCGTTGGCTCCACCGGTGAGCATGACCTGCGTCCCCGCGACGCCCAGCTTCACCCAGGACGTCTGCACGTTGGCGATGCTGCCGTGCAGCAGCACCCTGGCCAGCGCGTGCACAGCACGGTTGTCGCGGTGGCTCGGACCGGGACGTGCCGCGCCGGCCAGGTAGAGCGGGCTGGAGGTGTGCACGAACGGCAGGGGCACGAACTCGGTGAACCCCCCGGTTCGGCGCTGGATGTCGCGCAGCACCTTCAGGTGCGCCACCCAATGCCGCGGGTGGTCGACGTGGCCGTACATCATCGTCGAGCTCGAGCGCAGCCCCACCTCGTGCGCCGTGGTGATCACCTCGATCCACGACGTCGTGGGCAGCTTGCCCTTGGTGAGTACCCAGCGGACCTCGTCGTCCAAGATCTCCGCTGCCGTGCCGGGGATGGTGTCCAGGCCCGCCTCGCGCAGCTCCACGAGCCACTCCCGGACGCTGGCACCCGACCGAGCGGCTCCGTTGACCACTTCCATAGGGCTGAACGCGTGCACGTGGATGCCCGGGACGCGCCGCTTCACCGCGCGTACCAGGTCCGCGTAGCCGGTCACCGGCAGGTCGGGGTCGATGCCACCCTGCATGCACACCTCGGTGGCACCGAGCTCCCACGCCTCCTGCGCGCGGTCAGCCACCTCGGTCAGGCTCAGGGTGAACGCGTCGGCGTCGCCCTTGCGCTGAGCGAACGCACAAAAACGGCAGCCGGTGTAGCAGATGTTGGTGAAGTTGATGTTTCGGTTGACGACGTAGGTGACGTCGTCGCCCACCGCGTCCCGCCGCAGGTCGTCGGCGAGCGCACACAACGCGTCCAACGCGGGCCCGTCGGCGGTCGCCAACGCCAGGTACTGGGAGTCGCTCAGCCCGGCGGGGTCGTCAGCACCCGCCCGCAGCGCCGCCGCGACGTCCCCGCCGAACACCGCCGGGGCGGAGATCGCCCGCACCTGCTCACGGATGGACTCCCAGTCACCGAACGCGCTGCCCAGGTCGGAGCGGGTCTCGGTGGTGCGCCCCGCGGTGTCGATGCTGGTGTTCAGGTCCGTGCGCCCGCTCGACTCCCATTCCGCGTCCGGCTCCTGCCACGGCAGGCCGACAGGGATGGCGTCGGCCCGCGCCAGCCCGTCGGGCCCGGCCAGGGCGGCGACGTGGGCACTGATGCGTGGGTCGATCCACGGGGAGCCGGCCAGCACGTACTCGGGCTGGGCGGCGATGCGCTCGGTGAGGGTGAAGCCCACCGTGGCCGTCACGGCGGCCAGCGCGTCGAGCTGCGGCCAGGGCCGTTCCGGGTTCACATGGTCCGGGGTCAACGGTGACACCCCGCCGAAGTCGTCCACCCCGGCGGCCAACAGCAGGTCGCATTCCGCGAGGTCGACCAGGTTCGGCGGCGCCTGCACCCGCATCTTCGGACCGAGCAGCAAACGGGTGACGGCGATGGTCGCTCGGTAGTCGTCGAGGTCGGCGTCGGGCGCGGCGCTCATCGCGGTACCGTCCTTGGCCAGGAAGTTCTGCACGATCACCTCCTGCACGTGTCCGAACGCCTTGTGCACCTTGCGGATCGCCAGCACGGAATCGACGCGGTCGGCCAACGTCTCGCCGATGCCCACCAGGATGCCGGTGGTGAACGGCACCGACAGGCGCCCCGCGTCGGTGAGCGTGCGCAGCCGGACGGCCGGGTGCTTGTCAGGGCTGCCGTGGTGACACTGGCCGGGGGTGGCGTGCAAGCGCAGGCTGGTGGTCTCCAGCATCATCCCCATCGAGGGCGCTACCGGCTTGAACCGGGCGATCTCCTCCCAGCTGAGGACGCCAGGGTTCAGGTGCGGAAGGAGCCCGGTCTCCTCCAGCACCCGGATGCTCATGGCGCGCAGGTACGCGTGGGTGGAGTCGTACCCCCGCGAGCTGAGCCACTCCTGCGCCTGCGGCCAGCGCGCCTCGGGTCGATCACCCAGAGTGAACAGCGCCTCCTTGCACCCCAGGGCCGCACCTTGGCGGGCGATGTCCACTACCTCGTCGGGTTCGAGGAACATGCTCTGGCCCGCGGCGGTGAGCTTGCCGGGGACGGTGACGAACGTGCAGTAGTGACAGCGGTCACGGCACAGCCGGGTGAGCGGGATGAACACCTTGCGGGAGTACGTGATGACCCCCGACCGACCGGCCGCCGCCAAACCTGCGTCGCGCATCCTGGCCGCCGCCGCGCACAGCGCGTCCAGCTGGGTACCGCGGGCATGGAGCAGGGTCTGCGCCTCCCCCGCGTCGAGGGTCACCCCGTCCGTGGCGCGCCGCAGGGCCCGGCGAAGTGCGGAGTCGGTGGGGGTCGGTGAGGTCACTGCGCCGATTGTGCCCGCAGTAGCGCTGAGCGCCCCAGGTGCCTACCCAGCACCAGGGCCGCGGGCACCACCCCCAGCGCGAGCAGGACCAGTGCCCGCCAGTCGTTGGGTACCAACACGTCGCCGCCTGGACCGCCGAAGGTCAGCAGCAGCACCGTGAGCACCCACCCGGCGAGCGGGGCGCCGGCCACCGCGGTGCGGGTGGTGCCCTCTCCCGCGGCCAGCACGAGCACCGGGTTGGTCACCGCAGCGGCCAACGCTCCGAGCGGCACAGCGACGGCACCCAGGTGCACGGGGAGGTAGAGCACCTCCAGGACGGCCACCAGCGCGCTGAGCACGACCAGCAAGGCCACCTCGACGACGGCAGGCAGGTGCAGGGCGGGCCGCTGACGCACCGGCTGGCTCACGCCGGGCAACTCCTCACCCCCAGCACCCGTCACGCCGGGCAACTCCTCACCCCGAGCACTCCTCACGCCGAGCATCCGCTCACGCCGAGCATCCGGTGACCCCGGCGAACAGGTCGTGCTCACGCCCGTCGGCGCCGCGCTGACCGGCGACACCCCTCGCCAGCACGTAGTGCTCCGCGGTCAGTACCGGCTGGGCGACGTTGTTCGACAGCGCGAACTCGGTGCCACTGTGGGCCACCGTCACCTGCGTAGCATGCGCGCGTAGTGCCGCGAGCTTGGCCGCCACGACCTGGCGCACGTCCACAACGGCGTCGACCTGCTCGTCGGGCGCGCTGGGCAACTCACCCTCGGCCGGCATCCGCCACCCGTCCGGCAGGTGGGTCATCGCAGCCACACCCCGCAGCAGGGCGGTGTGCTCGGTCACCGTCCAGTACAGCTTCGCTACCTCCCAGGGCGAACCAGCGGCAACGAAGGCCGTGGGGTCACCGGCGCGGGCCACCGCCTCGGTGGTGGCCTGGTGCACGCGCACGTGGTCCGGGTGGCCGTAGCTGCCCGCCGGGTCGTAGGTCACCACCACCTGCGGCCGCAGCTGCCGCAGCACCGCCACCATCGCCTCCACCACCGCCTCGTCGCCGGCCTGCACGAAGCTGCGCGGGTGCACCGCGGCCGGGGCGCCCGCCATACCCGAGTCCCTCCAGCGGCCGGCGCAACCGAGGAAGCGTGGGCCCCCGCGCACGCCCAGGTGAGTGAGGGCGGCGGCGAGTTCACCAACGCGGTAGCCACCGAGTTGGTCGGCCTGCGCGGCGACGAGTCCCGCCCAACACCGGCCGATCACCTCGCCCTCCTCACCCAGCGTGCAGGTGAGCACGTGGACGTCCGCACCGATGGCCGAGTAGTGCGCGATGGTGCCGCCGGTGGTGATCGTCTCGTCGTCCGGGTGCGCGTGCACCAGCAGCAACCGTCGGCCGTCGACAGCGCCTCGGCTCACCCGCCCGTCCGCTTCCAGGTTGCGGCCCCGGCCACCGGCCCGGCCAGCAACGGACCCGGTGGGCTCACCCCGGTCACGTTGGGCCGCACCGCGAGCAGCACGGAGTCCTGGTACAGCGGCAGGACCGCGCCCATCGCCCACAGCGTCGGCTCGAGCTGGTCCACCACCTCGCGCGCATCCCGTGCACCGGTGAGCGCGGCGGCCACGGCCGCATCGATGCCGGGTTCACACAGGCCCGACACGTTGCCGGTGCGCACCGCGGCCCTGGCGCCGGTCTGCGCCGGCGCGGTGGTGGGCGTTGTGGTCGCCGTCGCACCGGTGGGGCCGGTGGGTCGACCGGCCGCGCCACCCCGGCAGCCGAACCGCGACGCCAGCGTGGTGGCCAGGTCGCCGCCGGCCGCCACCCGTCCGACCACGAGGTCGACCGCACCGGTCGTCAGCGCGGTGCCGTAGAGCTGGGTCGAAGGCAGCAGCGAGGTCGTGGCGTCCACCCCCGCTACCGTGAGCTGATCGGCGGTGGCCTGCGCTACGGCCGTGGCCACCGGGTCGGCCACATCGGCCCCCACCACCACGACCAGGTCCTGACCTGCGCGCCGGTAGCGGCCGCCGGAGAAGGCGTACCCACCGTCGGTCAGCAAGCCCCTGGCCTGGGTCACGGTGAGCCGCGGCGGTGCGGTGGCTGCGTATCCCGGCTCCGAGGGAGCAAGTATCTGGGCGCGAGCCCGCGACGCCCCGGGGTCGGAGGTCGCATCGAGCCCAGTGCCGATGGTGGTGAGCGCGGTGGGGTCGAGCAGCCCGAGCAGGCCCCGGCGCACCGACGCGTCGGTGAACCGTGGATCGGCGGTGTCGACGGTCACCTGCATCACCGCCGGCTGCGGCACCTCGCTCGTCCGCAACCCCGGGATTGCCCGCACCTGGGTGCGCGTGCCCGCGTCGGCCCGCACCATCGCCAACTGCGCGTCGTTGGTGCGCAGCGACTCGCCGAGTTGGCCGGCGGTGCCGCCGCGACGCAGCCGGATCTCGTCGAGGGCAGCCGGGGCATCCCAGAACCGGTCGTTGCGCTGCAGCAGTACCTCGCCGCGGTTGCGGTCGACGGAGGCCACCGAGAAGCGCGAGGCCGAGAACGTGATGTTGTTATCGAGCGCGTCGGTGAAGCCGCCAGGTGAGTCCTTGAGCAGGTGGGAGGGCAGCAACCCAGTGAACAGTTGACGCCACGCGGGGTAGGCGTCGCGAAAGGTCACGGTGACGGTCTTGCCGCCGCCTGAGGAGCTGACGTCGTCGATGAGGCCGTAACCGGCCGGGTCGACCACCCCGGGCTGGCTGTTCATCTGCTGCCACAGGTAACGGAAGTCCTCGGCGGCCACGGGTGCGCCGTCCGACCACTGCGCCTCGCTGCGCAGCACGTAGGTCACCGTGAACGGGGCCGTCCCGGTGACCTGCGCGGAGACGGCCAGTGAGGTGTCCAGTGACCATCCGCTGCTGTCGGTAACCGGGCGGAACACGCTCGGCAACACCAGGTTGGCCACGGCCGTACCCACCGGCGACTGGTCGGCGAGCAGATGCGGGTTGAAGCCTGTGCCGAGATCATCGACCGCGATGACCACGGAGTTGGTGGTGGCTGCAACAGCCGTGGTGGTCACGACCTGCTGGGAGCGATCGACAGCGGGCGGCGGGTCGGCGGTGCAGGCGGTGGCCATGAGCAGCATGGCCAACCCGGCCGCCCGGCACCCCAGCGACCAGCGACCACGCACCTGCACACCTCCCCCGTCGGACCTCCGCGGCGACCTGTCCGGCCATCGTGCCACGGACGGACGACGGGCCCCGGGGTCGTGCTGGCCGGGTTCGTCAGCGCAGGGTCAGCCGGCCGCCTTGTCGCGGGCCTTCGCGCGCGAGGTCGCCCTGGCGCGTTCGGTGGGGTCGAGCACGAGCTTGCGCACCCGCACGACGCCGGGGCCTACCTCGACGCACTCGTCGGTGGCGCAGAACTCCAACGCACCCTCCAGCCCCAGTACCCGCGGGCGGGCCAGGGTCTCCATCACGTCCGCCGAGGACTGCCGCATGTTGGTGAGCTTCTTCTCCCGGCACACGTTGATGTCCAGGTCCTCCGAGCGGGGGCTCTCCCCCACCACGTGACCGGCGTAGGTTGCGGCGCCAGGCTCGACGAAGAACGTGCCGCGGTCGGCGAGCTGGATCATCGCGAAGGGGGTGATGGCCCCGGTGCGGTCGGAGACCAGGGAGCCGGAGTGCCGGCTGCGGAGTTCACCCGCCCAGACGTCGTAACCCGCGGAGTAGGTGTTGGCGATGCCCGTGCCCCTGGTGTCGGTGAGGAAGGTGGTGCGGAACCCGATGAGGCCGCGAGCCGGCACCACGAACTCCATCCGCACCCAGCCCGTCCCGTGGTTGACCATTTCCTCCATGCGGCCCTTGCGGGCGGCGAGCAGCTGGGTGACCGCCCCGAGGTGGCCCTCGGGGACGTCCACGGTGAGGTGCTCGTAGGGCTCGTGCACGTGGCCGTCGACGATCCGGGTGACCACCTGCGGTTTGCCGACGGTCAGCTCGAAGCCCTCCCGGCGCATCTGCTCCACCAGGATGGCCAGCGCCAGCTCGCCGCGGCCCTGCACCTCCCAGGTGTCGGGGCGCTCGGTGGGCAGCACGCGCAGGCTCACGTTGCCCACCAGCTCGCTGTCCAGGCGACTCTTCAGCAGCCGCGCAGTGAGCTTGGTGCCACCGTTGCGACCGGCCAGCGGCGAGGTGTTGATGCCCACGGTGACGGAGATGGCGGGTTCATCCACGGTGATGCGCGGCAGGGCGACGGGGTTGTCGACGTCGGCCAGGGTGTCGCCGATCATGATCTCGCCGATGCCCGCGATGGCGAGGATGTCACCCGCCTCGCCGTACTGGGCGGGCACCCGCTCCACCCCCTCGGTGCGCAGCAGCTCGGTGATCTTGACGCGGGTGACCTGGCCGTCACCGTGCAGCCACGCGACCTGCTGGCCCTTGCGCAGCTCACCGGCGTGGATGCGGACCAGCGCGAGGCGCCCCAGGAAGCTCGAGGCGTCGAGGTTGGTGACATGGGCCTGCAGCGGCGCGTCGTGGTCACCGGTCGGTGCGGGCACGTAGTCCATGAGCAGGTCGAACAGCTCTTGCAGGTCGTCGGCGTCGGGCACACTGCCGTCGGCGGGTTGGGTGCGGCTGGCCTTGCCGGCCCGCGCGGAGGCGTAGATGACCGGCAGGTCGAGCGCCAGCTCCGCGGCGTGCGCGGCCTCGTTCTCCAGGTCGGAGGCGAGGTCGAGCAGCAGGTCGTGCACTTCCTCGACGACCTCGGTGATGCGGGCGTCCGGGCGGTCGGTCTTGTTCACCACCAAGATGACCGGCAGGGACGAGGCGAGGGCCTTGCGCAGCACGAACCGGGTCTGCGGCAGGGGGCCCTCGCTGGCGTCGACGAGGAGGACGACGGCGTCGACCATGCTCAGCCCGCGTTCGACCTCGCCGCCGAAGTCTGCGTGGCCGGGGGTGTCGATGACGTTGATGACCACTGTCTCGTCCACCCCGTCGCGGTGCTGGTGCCTGCGCACCGCGGTGTTCTTCGCCAGGATCGTGATGCCCTTCTCGCGCTCCAGGTCCCCGGAATCCATCACCCGATCGACCAGTTCGGCACGCTCGGCGAACGCCCCCGACTGGCGGAGCATGGCGTCGACCAGCGTCGTCTTGCCGTGGTCGACGTGCGCGACGATGGCCACGTTGCGAAAAACGGTGCGGGCGGAAGCCGTGGCATTCGACGCCGTGGCATTCGACGCTGTGGGGGCACTCACTGGGACGGTCTCCTGAGCTTGCTGGTACCTCACTGGTACCTCACTGCGGGAGTGCTCCCGGTGTGAGGTCGGGTGACCGGTCCTGGGCGCGCTGACTCTCGGACGTACGGCAGCGTGCCGCGCAGGTGCGACGGCTGGGGATCAGCGTACCCGGCTGCCAGTCGTGTCCAGGGTCACCGCCTCGTGGTGGTCGGGGTGCGGGGTGGCGGCGGGCTGCGGGCGTGCGGCGGGGTGCGGGCGTCGGTGCGGGGCGGTGGGATGCGGGCGTGCGGCGGGGTGCGGGGTGCGGGGTGGCGGCGGGCCGCGGGCTGCGGGTGCGTCCCCCCGCTCTGCGCACATCGGTCGGGGTCCGCGCACATTGCGGGACATGTGCGCAGAAGCAGCGGGGTATGCGCAGACCGCCCGCAGGCCGCCCAGACTGCCCGCAGGCCGCGCGCAGAAGCAGCGGGGTATGCGCAGACCACCCGCAGACCACCCAGATCCCCCGCGACCGCTCAGCCCGCGCACCACCCCGACGCGCACCGCCCCGACCGCGCACACGTTTCGCCAGGAGTTGGTTAGGCTCACCTACAGTCGAGTTCGAGCTGACGCGTCCTCGATGAGGAAGTGAGGTGGAGGCGTCCATGCCCAAGGTCAAGAAGAAGTGCTGCCGCTCGCTGCCGCGTTGCGCCTCGTGCCCCATCGTGGCGTTGCGGGTGACCCAGCTGCGGGCGGCCGGAGTGAGCGGCAAGAAACTGAAGAAGGCCACCAAGCGCGCCCGCGCAGCGTGAGCATGCGCAACGTGGGCATGCGCGCCCGCGCAACCTGAACCAGGCTCGCGCGCATCGCGCAGCCGCACAGCAGCCCGCGTCAGCGCGCCGGCCACCCCGTGGTTGCTCGTCGCATCAGCAACCGCACCGAGCACGTGGCCGGCGCGACCCACGTATCCGGCGCAACCGCACCGAGCACGTGGCCCAGCGGCCCAGCGGCCCAGCGGCATCCACGCGCAGCTCGCAGGTGAGCGGCCCACCGGCCCCGCAGCAACTCCAAGCCGGCCCCGCAGCAACTCCAAGCCGGCGACGCCGACCGACGCCGAACGCAAGGCCACGGTCGGCGCTACCGGCACACCAACCACGGTCACGACCAGCCGCACCACGTCCTCGGCGGCGGCAGACCTGTGGACCGGGCGGGAACCGACCGCCGGTGCCCGCCCGTGCCCAGCGAGTCCGCAGGACAGCCACCGAGCGCAGGGCGCCGCGGAGCCAAGTGCGCCAGCGAAACCTCGGGGCAGAACTACGCTGGGCGCCATGCCCACTCTGCTCACCTCCACCGCGATCAGCGCCGCGCTGCCCGAGCTGCCCGGCTGGGAACTCGACGGCCCCGCTCTGCTGCGCATCGCCGAGCTGCCCAGCTTCCCCGCCGCGATCGCTGTGGTGGGTCAGGTGGGTGCCGCAGCAGAGGAACTCGACCACCACCCGGACATCGACGTCCGGTGGCGCACGCTGACGTTCCGGTGCACCACGCACAGCGTCGGCGGGCTGACCGAGCTCGACGTCGCCCTGGCCAGGAGGATCAGCGAGCTGTTGGCCGCGAGCTGAGCTCCGGCCCCTGCTGCAGAGAACGGGGGTGCGCCTCGGCACGGTCACCCCGCACCATGAGCAGCAGCACCGCCACCGCGGCCACGGGGTACACGGTGCCCGCGACCGCGACCGGCAGCGGGCGGGGGATCTCCCAGATCGTCGGCTGCAGAGCAAGTAGCAGGGTGATCACGTCGGCGGCGAGCACCACCAACAGCACCACCGCAGTTACCCGGGCAGCCAGGCTGCGGCCGAGTGGGCCGTGCAGCAGCCACATCGCGACGGGCACCAGCCACACCCAGTGGTGGCTCCAGGAGATGGGCGAGACCAGCAGCCCCAACAGCTGGACGGCGAGCAACGCCCCGAGGCGGTCGTCGCGGTCTAGCCGCCACCACGCGAGCAGCGCCAGCAGCGCGGACAGTATTGCTGCACCCAGCCACAGCGGGCCGGTGCCGACGTCGTAGCCGACGAGCCTGCTCAGCGCGCCGCGCAGCGACTGGTTGATGGCCGACCCCACCGGCCCGACCCGGCTGGCGTCGGCGCCGATCCCACCGAAGTAGGCCCCGGTTTCGGCGGGGATGACCAGGAAGCTCACCACCACGGTCCCGGCGAACACCACGGCGGAGCCTACTGCCGCCCGCACGTTGCGTTGCGTCAACAGGTACAGGCCAGTGACGGCCGGCGTCAGCTTGACCCCGGCCAGCAGGCCAACGAGCCCCGCGGCCATCCACCAGCGGCTGGTGCTGGCGGCGAGCAGCACGCCCACCACCAGGAACACGTTGACTTGACCGAAGTTGAGTGTGGTGCGCACCGGCTCCAGCCACACGCCCATCGCCGTCCACAGCACGGCTGTCCGCCGCCAACTGGGCTCACCGGCCCGCTCCCCGAGCATCAGCCCCAGGCTCAGCCGCACCACACCCCACAACGCAGCGATGGTCGCCAGCTGCCAGAGGACGCCGAGCACGGCGAACGAGCTGACCCAGTGCAGCGGCAGCATGAGCAGCGCAGCGAAGGGCGGGTAGGTGAAGGGCAGCGGGAAGTCCGGCGTGAGGTCGGCGTAGGTGAACGTGTAGAGATCGCCCCGCATGAGCGCAGCGGAGCCGTAGGTGTACACCCGCAGATCGACCATGTTAAGTCCGCTGGGGATGCCGAACGTCAACGCCATCCGCGCCAGCACCGACACCACCAGCAACAGCGGCACCCCCAGCCGGGCGGCCAGCTCGGTGCCCGGTAGCCGGGCGCCGACCACACCGACCGCGGCCATCAGTGCTGCATCCGGTTGAGGCGGAACAGCATCGCCAGCTCGTGCTCCACAAGGTCGTGGGGCCGGGTCCCGGTCATCCGCACAGCGTAGGGCCACGGCTCGGGCGCACACTGGCGGCCATGACGCTCGCCGACGGCTACCGCGGCCCCGCGGAGCTCACGCTGGTGCGGCTGGTCACGGAGTGGACGTTCGACGGCCCGACCGTGCTGCTGGCGCTGCTGCTCGGCGGCGGCTACGCGCTCGGGCTCCACCGCATACGCGCCGCGGGGTTGCCGTGGCCGCGCAACCGCGTCGTCGCTTTCGGCAGCGGGGTCGTGTTGCTGTTGCTCGTCGGCACGTCGTTCCTCGGGGTGTACAGCGACGTGTTGTTCTGGGTGCGGGCCACGCAGAACATGCTCTCGCTCATGGTGGTTCCGCTGCTGTTGGCCCTCGGCGCGCCGCTGACGCTGGTGTTGGCCGCGGCGCCGCAACCGGTCGCGGCCAGGCTGCGCCGGGTCGGCCGGGGGCCTGTGCTGCGCTTCCTCACGTTCCCGCTGGTGATGACCGTGGTCCTGGTGGGTCCGCTGGTCGCGCTGTACCTCTCGCCGCTGTACGAGCTGACACTGCGCCACGAGGCACTCGGCTTCGGCATGCGGGCGGTGCTCACCAGCTGTGGCTTCCTGTACTTCTGGACGCGGGTGCAGCTCGACCCCACCCCGCATGACGGCTCACACCTGGTGTCGTTCATCATCAGCCTCACCGAGGCGATCGCGGACGGTCTCCTGGGCGTCGCACTGTGGCAGGGGCCCGCGGTGGCACCGGCCTTCTACGCCGCGCTCGCCCGGCCCTGGGGGCCCAGTACCTACATCGATCAGGTGGCCGGCGCCGGCGTGCTCTGGATCGGCGGCGACGTGGCCGGGCTACCGTTCCTGGCCGTGTTGCTGCTGCGCTGGATGCGGGACGACGAACGACAGGCGAGGGTGGTGGACGTGGAGTCGGACCGGGCATCACTGCAGGCCGAACTCCGCGCACCGGTCGACGCCGAGCGGCCGGCACCCGCGCAAGCGTTGTGGTGGGAGACCGACGAGGTGCTGGCCGAGCGCTTCCGCAGGCGCTGACCTCGCCGCATTCTGTTCACCCGGCGGAGGGGTTGGCGTTCACGTCACGGTGGCACCCTCCGCTGGTGACCACTTCCACCGCCCTCAGTCGCCGCACCATCCTCAAGGGGGCGGTGGTGGCCGCAGCCACCGCCACGGCCCCGCTGCGCATGTTCGACGCCGAGGCCGCCGCTGCGCCAGCGGCGAAGGGCATCTTCGGTTACGGCGTCGCCAGCGGTGACCCGACCGCTGGCGCCGTCGTCATCTGGACGAGGGCGACGCCACCCCCGCAGCGACCCGGTGACCCGGTGGCCACCCCGGGCAGCGGGCTGGGCGCGGAGCTGGTGGTGAGCTGGGAGGTGGCTCTCGACGAGCGGTTCACCCAGATCGTGCGGAACGGCGCCCTACGGACCTCCGCCGCCACCGACCACGTGGTGAAGATCGACGTGGATCGGCTGCGTCCGTACACCCGCTACTTCTACCGTTTCCGCTCGCGCGGCGAGACCAGCCCCGTCGGCCGCACGCAGACCGCACCCGACGAGGCCGGGAAGGTTCACGCGCTGCGTATGGCCCTGGTGAGCTGCAGCAACTACACCGGTGGCTACTTCTCCGCCTACCGGGTGATCGGCCGGCGCACCGACCTCGACTTCGTGCTGCACGTCGGCGACTACATCTACGAGTACGGCAACGGGGCCGACCGCTACGGCCCGAAATCACTCGTCGGCAAGCGCGACTCCCAACCCGTCACGGAGACCATCGACCTGCAGGGCTACCGGCTGCGCCACGCCCTGCACAAGGCCGACCCCGACCAGCAGGCCGCGCACCGCCAGCACCCGTGGATCACCATCTTCGACGACCACGAGGTGGCCAACAACACCTGGGACAGCGGCGCGGAGAACCACACTCCCGGCGCCGAGGGCGACTTCGCCACCCGTCGCCGGCAGGCCTACCAGGCGTACCTGGAGTGGATGCCGTTCCGGGTGCCGGAGCAGCAGGTGGCGCCGCACCAGGGCCTGAGGTTCTTCAAGCGTTTCACCTTCGGCGCGCTCGGTGACCTGTCGATCGTGGAGACCCGGCAGAACCGCAGCAAGCAGATCGACGTCCCGCCGTTCTCCACCAGCGGCGGTGGCTTCATCCCGGCCGGCGACCCAGCCACCAACGCCGCGCTCGCCGACCCCAACCGGCACCTGCCCGAGCCGCAGCAGCTGCAGTGGCTCAAGGACGGGGTGGCCGCGAAGACCGGCCCCTGGCACCTGATCGGCAACCAGGTGGTGTTCGCACCCGTCCGCTTCCCCGGGGCCGCGCTGGGTATCCCGACCGTGCCGACCCTGCTCAACTCCGACCAGTGGGACGGTTACCAGGCCGACCAGTCCACCCTCGTCGCACACCTGGGAGCGCAGCCGCGATCGGCGGGTGACGCCGTGGTGCTCACCGGTGACATCCACTCCTCCTGGGCCATCGACATCCCGGCCGACCACGGCACCTACGCCGCGACCAACAACTCAGTGGGGGTGGAGTTCGTCTGCCCCTCGGTGACCAGCGACGGGTTCTACGAGGCTGTGGCCAAGGCCCTGGCCGGGCAACCAACGGAGGCCCAGGTGGCGGCAACCAGGGGGATCACCGCCTCGGTGCAGGGGGCCAGCCCGTGGGTGTGCTACCTGGACGGGGTGGGCCACGGATTCACCCTCGTCGACGTCACCCCCGAGCGGGTGCAGGCCGACTTCTACCTGACCCCCACGCCCACCAGCGCCCAGCCCGACCCGCGGGTGGTGCCCACCGGGGTGGAGCCGACGCTGGCGATCAGCTGGCAGACGCTGGCCGGCAGTCGTCGTGTGCTCCCTGCGGCCACCCCGATCGGCCCCCGCTCCGACCAGCCGCGGACCGCGGCCGACGCGAACGGATCCGACGGCGAGAACTCCGCTGGTGCGGATGAGCGTGCACAGCAGCAGGGGTCCCAGCAGCAGGGGTCCCAGCAGGACGGGTCCCAGCAGCACCAGTAGGCGGCCGTCGTGCAGGCACCCGCCACTGGGCATTCCGCTGCACTGCACCACACTGCGGTCGTGTGCACCCACCATCGGCGCGCCACGGCGGCGGACGTGCCCGCCGTCGTCACCCTCGTCGAGTCCGCCTACCGCGGTGACGCGAGCCGGGCGGGGTGGACCACCGAGGCCGACCTGCTGCACGGGCAGCGCACCGACGTCGACGCGGTGTCGGCTGCGGTGTCCGGCGCCGGGGACCGCGTGCTGCTCAGCGTCGACGACACCGGTCGGCTGCTGGGTTGCTGTCACCTACAGTCGCGCGCCAACGGGGTGGCGTACCTGGGCATGTTCGCGGTGCGACCCAGTGGGCAGGGTGGTGGCGTGGGGTCGGCGCTGCTCGCCGAGGCCGAGCGGGTGGCCGCCGCCGAGTTCGGTTGCACCTGCGCGGAGCTGACGGTGATCACCCAGCGCACCGAGCTGATCGCCTTCTACCTACGGCGCGGTTACCGGTCCAGCGGCGAGCGCAGGCCGTTTCCCTACGGCGACGAGCGGTTTGGTGTGCCCCAGCGGGACGACCTGCGCTTCGACGTCCTGCGCAAGCCGCTCGGGTGAGGCCCGGTGGTCAGCTGCCGTCGGTGGGGGCGAGCTGGTCCAACCGGCGGAATGCGCTGCCGTGGAACACCAGCGGCTGCACATCGGGGGCGGTCTGCAGTGCGTGCACCCGCAGTAGCACGATGGCATGGTCACCGGCGGGAATCTCCTGCTCCACCGAGCACTCCAGCCAGGCCGACGCGCCGTCGAGGAACACCGCGCCCCGCTCGGTGGTCTCCAGCGTCAGCCCGGCGAAGCGGTCACCGGTCTTGGCCGCGAGGCTCCGCGCCGCTGCCTCGTGGGCCTCGCCGAGCACGCTCACCCCGATGCGTGGGCGCCGATTGAGTCGGGGCCACGTGGCGGAGGTGTTCTGCACGCAGAAGGCGACGAGTGGGGGATCCAGTGACACCGGCACGAAGGTGCTGGCTGCGAGTCCCCCCGGGCGGCCGTCGACCACGGCGCACACCGAGACGACCCCGCTCGGGAAGCGGCCGAACGCGGCGCGGAGGGTCACGGCGTCGAGCGCATCCATGCCGTCGCGGGTGCTCATCCTGGGTGGCATGGCCGAACTGGGATCAGCAGGGGACGCGCCCCGGTCGGGGACCTGCCGCGCCGAGTGTGCTGAGGATGTCGGCGGCTCGCTCATGGCGTCTGCAGTCTGCCCCCATGAGAGTCTGCCCCGAAGAGCGGCTCGACCTCCCCAAGGGCAGCTGAACGCCCCCAAGGGCAGCTGAACGCCCGACGAGGACCGCCTGGCAACCCGCCGGGCGGTCCTCGTCGTTCGCGGGCGTTGGAGATGCCGCGGGTTCAGCCGGCGGGCTCAGGCGTCGATGGCGTGCTGGTTCCCGCTCGTGCTGTTGATCGTGATCTTGCGGGGCTTCGACTGCTCGGCGACCGGGATGCGCAGGGTGAGCACGCCAGCGTCGTAGTGGGCGGCGACCTTGTCCGTGTCGAGGTTATCCCCGAGGATGAGCTGACGGCTGAAGACGCCACGGGGGCGCTCAGCCGCCACCAGCTCATGTTCACCGTCACGGGGCGGTCGTTCGGCGGTCACGGTCAGGACGTTCCGTTCGACGCCGAGCTCGAGTGAGTCCGGGCTGACCCCGGGCAGGTCGAACTCGACGACGAACTCGTCACCCGCACGCCAGGCGTCCATCGGCATGACCGCAGGGCGGGCGGTAGTTCCGAAGACCTGCTGGGTGAGCCGGTCCAGCTCACGAAACGGATCGGTGCGCATCAGCATTGTTCCCACCTCCATCGTCAGTCTCCTGATGCTGCCACCGGCCACCGACGGCGATTCATCTCTGGCGGCCGATAGAGATTTTCTACCACCAGTGGCACACTGTCGCAAGACCCGCCAGCACGAAAGTTGGGACGTATCGCGATGGACCTGCCCAAGCCTGAGTCCGCGCGCGGTGTGTACGGCATCTCGGTGGCCGCGGATCTGGTCGGCATGGGGATTCAGACGCTGCGCCTGTACGAACACCGTGGTTTGCTCGAGCCCGACCGCACCGCGGGCGGAACCCGCCGCTACAGCGAAGCGGACCTCTCCCGGCTGCGCCGGATCGGCGACCTCCTTGGTGCGGGCCTCAACCTCGCTGGGGTGGCGTTGGTTCTCGCCCTGGAGACCGACCTTGCCCAGCTGCAGGCCGAGAAGGAGGAACACCGGTGGCTCGCTACCACCTCACCCCGCCCGACGAGGTCCAGGGCCGCCAAGCCGACTACCTAGTGTAGTGTCTTGTAAATAAGTGTGGATTGCGGTAGGGTGGTGTATGCGCTTGCCTACCGCCCCGATGCCCTTGTCCGACAGCCAGCGAGAGGTGCTCGCGAAGCTGTCCAGATCAC